>OFOU01000661.1_pt1 | contig 26455 bp, 22 predicted proteins | sample 1542061 | NCBI WGS metagenome assembly OFOU01 (sample SAMN04209239, study PRJEB22552) | human gut metagenome | biome: gut; material: feces | host: Homo sapiens | place: USA: Oklahoma
CTGCGCGCTGGCGCCTTATCCGGCCTACGGCAGCGTGCAAATCGTAGGCCTGATAAGCGCAGCGCATCAGGCATTGTGATTGAGGTTATTTTGTAAAACCGTTTTGCATACAAATCTGCGCGCTGGTTCTCAGCGTAAAGGCGACTTTGTCTGGGTACTGGCTGTAATAGTTATGCTCTTCTTCCAGCCCTTTTGCCTGCGCCAGACGTACCGTTTCCAGCGAGCAGGTACGGTAGATCAGGTCTTTATTCATATTGGTCTGCTTCTCGCGCTGTTTATCTGCGGACAGAGCCAGCCAGCTTTCGGACAGTGAGTAATCGTAGACCACCCGATTTCCTTTCGCCTGCACGTTCTCAATGGTAATAAATTCGTCGATTTTCAGTCTTGGCTGCCCGCGCATTTTTTTCTTATCTTCTGCGGCGGCATATTGGGCCAGCGCATGAATATCCATACTGGCTATTTTCTGTTTATAAGCATCTACATAAGCGGTAGGTTGCTGATAATGCTGAGCGTAAGCGTTTCTTAATTCCCCGTCATTCATCGTACAACCTGCCAGAAACAGAGGTAATAGCAGTGCCAGTTTTATTTTAGTCATGATGTTATCCCGTTCATTATTTTGATCCCAGTCGCCCATAACAAAATAGAAAAATTATTACAGATGATATTTAAGGTTGTATAAACGAGAGCGCGATGGCACAAGTTCAATTGTCTTAAAATGGCAGGACAGGCGGGAAACCCTGCCAGAATTGGCAGGGTTTTGAACATACTGATAAAAAATTAATGGCCGATCATCTTTGCCTTCGGGATCAGCTGGAAATACATATGATCGGGCACTGGCGTATCCCAGACATTGGCATAAACGGCATAACCAATGGTGGCAAACAGAATGCCAAGCACCAGTAGCGTCATGGCAACACCTGATAGCGTCCTCTGTCGCCATAACGGTTTACCGTTGTCTTGCGCCCCTGGTGGTGTTTGCAGTGAGAAGCTCAGCGTTGAGGCCACCGGGCAGGATTCAACGCAGGTCATGCAGCCAGTGCATTCCACGGTACGCACCTGAATCAGTCTGTCGACCGGGATATGCGACGGGCAGTTTTTCGCGCATTTTCCGCAGTCGATGCAACTGTCTGCGTTACGGCGGATTTTAAACGGCGAGAGCAGCGAGAACAGACCGAGCAGCGCACCATAAGGGCACAGATAGCGGCACCAGGCATTGCGAATAAACAGGCTCAGGACACTGATAACGACAACAAAGATGAGCGTAGCGGAGCCAATATGGCGAAAGAAATCGAGCATCTTCACGTCGATAATCATGCCATAGGCCGACATTAGAAAATACTGAATCCCCTGTGCAGGCATCGACAGGGCGATATACAAAAAGAAACTCAGCAGCAAATACTTCAGACTGAGCAGCGGGATATCCAGCCAGCGCGGCAGCGTGAAGTTGCGACCAAATACTTTTTTCCCCAGATTGCCGAGCAGTTCGGACAGCGTGCCCACCGGGCATAACCACGAACAGAAGGCTTTTTTTAACAACAAACTAATCAGGATAAACGCAACTAACAGCAGCATGGAGGCGGCATGGATAGGCGGAAGAAAACCAGTCTCCAGCGTATAGCGGATATTCATCAAACCCGCGATTGGTAGCCATCCCTCAATACCACCAGGCCTTGGAATATAGACGCTGGTGCCGGCGGTTTCGAAATAGCGGACCCAGTAATAGAACGTTACGCCAATATAAATATTAATAGCCAGCAGGAGAAACTGGGTGGCTTTTCGCCAGCTGCTGGCATTGCGCCAGTCATTCCACGGCAGCTTGCCTCCGATCGTGCCAGGACGGCGCTGCCAGCGTGTTCTCTTCTTCCCGTTCATGGTTTTATACTATCCCTCATATTTCCCCTTCTGCATTCAGAAGGCGTCATCACCGGGATATGCTAGCGCTATTCAGATTTGGTGTATTTGATTTGCATCTTATTACGTGGCTGTTATTTTTATCACGCAAATAGACTTGAATAAAAATAACAGCTCGGTATTTATCGCCGATCAGATAAATACCCTGAACGGGGTATTTATTTCTCTGTGGCGGAGAAGGTTATTCCTGATATACCTCTATGCGATCGCGGCCATTACTTTTCGCCAGATAAAGCGCGCGATCGGCTTTATCAACCAACTGTTTATAGTCGGGGTGATAGTCATATTCGGCGATGCCAATGCTGACGGTAATAGAAAATGATTCTGCCGCCGATGCCGCCATGCACATCCCGGCAATCTTCATACGCAGCGTTTCGAGAATGATACTGGCCTGCGACTTGTCTGACTCGACGAGCAGGATCATAAATTCTTCACCACCGTAGCGGAACACGTAATCGCTGCTACGGATATGATCATAAATGACCGCTGCGACGTTTTTGAGCGTCAGATCGCCGGTATTATGCCCGAAGTTATCGTTAATTTGCTTGAAGTAGTCGATATCCAGCATCGCCAGGCAAAAAGGCTTCCGCGCATGTAACGCTAACGAAATCTCACGCCGCATGATGGTTGGAATAAAGCGGCGGTTAAGTAACTGGGTCAGCGAGTCTTTACCATTTTCCTGTTTCACCAGTGCGTCAAACATTGAGGCGAGCAGGAAATGGATTTTTGCCGATAGCTGGCGGACATCCTGCAACAGGCTCATCCTCTCAGGTTCTGTTGGCTGATGCTGAGGTGACAGGGTGGTCGTCATGCGGTTGTCGATCTCTGCTATCAGCGATTCCATTTCATTCAACAGATTGCTGTTGCCGAGAATGTGTTTTCCTTTATGCGAGAACCACATACCAAAATCAGAATTTGCCAGAAATACCATCTCACCGAAAGGCATACCGATGGCGATGTTATAGATAAACTGATTTTCCCAGTCGGTAAATGAGCGAATTTGTCGTTCGCGTTCGACGTTAACGTCATCGTAAATGGTCTGCAGGCGATACTGCTCCTGCGTATGCAGGGAGTTTTGGTGGCTTGGGGAATAAGAGACGGTCATGGCCTCCAGCGCAGTATCCATTGCCAGACTGCTGAAACAGATAGCATTGCTCAGCAGGGAAGACGAGTCGTCAGCTTTGGTTTTCAATACCCGATACAGCTCATCCTTGAGCTTACGCGCGCCGCGGTTTACCAGATCGATGGGCAGACCGATACGGGCATGCACCACGCCAATTTTGCGTTGTTTGGCCAGCAGCTGCGGTAGATCTTCGTGCGCGCTGCCGAGCACGCTGCGTAACCAGTCAAACATACTACCACTGAGGCGGGTACTGACCTGTTCTGTATTAAGGAACAATGCGCTCTGGGCATGGGAGAGCATATAGTCATAAAAAACGGTCACTAAATGGCGGATCTCTTCATCGCTTAACGATGTGAGGAGCGTGTGAACGTCAGGCGATGTTTGTCGTATCAGCGCCTGCCATTCTGTAAGGAGTAATGTGTCGTTTACCGGTTCAACCTGTTCCATCTCACTGCCACTCAACCTGCGATTAAAAATTCAGGCGGTATTACGGACAATTACCTCACAATGGTCAAGTTAAACTCTCTTATCGATGGCTAATACCTTCATAAATAAGTCTTAGCGCGAAAACACCTATTATTGCGCCAATCACCCGGCTGGCAACGCGTTGGATGCGACCATACGCCCGTCGCACGGCAGGCAAAGAAAATGCCTGGCTGAGAAAAATACGCCAGATAACGGAAGACAACACAATGCCTGCCCAGGCCATCAGTCTGGCCCACGTAGGCGTGTCTGCGCTTAAGGTGACCGAGAAGATACTAATAAAAAACAGTACGGTTTGCGGATTTGATAAATCCGTTAGTAATCCACGGCGGAAAAACACATACCAGGGAGCGGAAAGCGGTTGCTGTAGAGTGGGCATTTGCGGCGTGGCCTGATGGCGGATGCTGTTCCAGGCAAACCACAGCAGATAGGCGCCGCCGACAATCTTAATCAATGAAAATATCTCTTCACACTGGGTGATTAGCGTTGCCATACCAAAAAGCCCAAGGCCGGAGTAAAACGCATCACCCAAGGCAACACCCAGACCGGTCATCACACCTGCGCGTCGTCCGGATGCCAGGCTAGTTTGTACTACCACGAACAGGTTTGCGCCGGGGTTAAAAAAGGTTAAAACAAACAGGCTGACGGTGAGTACAACGGCGTGCAGAGGTTCCATAGACAACGTTTCCATTAGTAAGCGCTTAAGTGACAGCTAACACTATAATTTTAGTGTGTTCATCATTCTGCGTATTCACTCACACTGCGCAGTGAAACGCGCTGAGATTTGCAAATGACTTCATAGACTATTTTGTGCAAGCCTGGCGCGTCAGATAACGCGACGGCACAGGTTTTCTGTTATCAACGATTCGCAAAATCTCTTTATATTTCCGCCTGCTCTGGATCTTTTTGCCAGGCTGAACTACTTATTAATCATCCTTGACTCGCATGTCGAATGTTCAGGGGTCGATGATGGCATATATAACAAAATCTGGAGCTTTTATATGAAAACTGGAATTAAAGTACTTATTGGTGCGTTAGCTTTTGTTGTGACCAACGCGTACGCCGCGGAATTTATGACGAAGGTTGAGTTTGAAAAGGTTGAGTCTCAGTATACAAAAATCGGTGATATTTCAACGAGTAATGAAGTCTCTACTTCGGATGCTAAAGAAGACCTTCTGAAGAAAGCTGAAGAGAAAGGTGCTGACGTGGTGGTATTAACCTCCGGCCAAACGGATAACAAAATCCATGGCACAGCGAATATTTACAAGAAAAAATAACGTGTAGCTGTAAAAAATACGACACCCGTCGGTCATTGTACCGGCGGGTTTTCTTTTAATCTGCGCCAGAACGTGGTTCTGCTAATTCCGAGATACCGCGCGGCGGCAGTTTTGTCACCATCAAATTGTGCCAGCACCTGCTGTGGCGTCAGTGATGATGATATGTGCGGTGTAGTGGTAACAACGGACAGTTCCGGTAACAGCTGCTGTAAAAAATCTACGTTCAGCTCTGGCTGCGGTTCGACGCTTAAAAACAGTGCCAGGCGCTCCATCATATTACGCAGTTCGCGGATATTCCCCGGCCAGCCATAATTCAGCAACGTCGGCTGACTTAACCCCAGCCCCTTGCGAACAGGCTCAGAAAACGGCACGTCCAGTTCCGCCAGCGACTGTTTTAAAAAGCCTTCCGCCAGTGGCAGGATATCGGGCAACCGCTCGCGTAGCGGCGGCAGCTTGAGGCGTAAAATGCTCAGGCGATAAAACAGATCGGTTCGAAACTCCCCCTGTTTCATCTCCTGCTCCAGATTACAGTGCGTGGCGCTAATCACCCGGACATCGACCGGAATCGGTTGATGTCCGCCCACCCGGGTGACCTCTTTTTCTTCGAGCACACGCAGCAGTCGGGTTTGTAACGGCAGCGGCATCTCGCCTATCTCGTCAAGAAAAAGGGTTCCGCCGTGAGCGATTTCAAACAGGCCCGCGCGCCCCCCTCGGCGAGAGCCGGTAAAGGCGCCATCCTCATAGCCGAACAGCTCCGCTTCCAGCAATGACTCGGTGATTGCCCCGCAGTTGACGGCAACAAACGGCGGTGAGGGTTTACCGCGCCGATTCTCCTGACGGGTGAAAAACTCACGGTGAATGGCCTGTGCGGCCAGCTCTTTACCCGTTCCTGTTTCGCCCTGAATGAGGACCGGCGCACGCGAACGGGCGTACAGCATAATGGTGTGCCGTACCTGTTCCATCTGCGCAGAGTGACCGCGCATATCTCCGAGCGCATAGCGAGTGCGCAACGTATCGCCAGAGGCGTACTGACCGTTTCTGCGTAATGTCAGGCGGGTCATATCCAACGCATCGACAAAGGCCTGGCGCACGGTGGCCGCCGAATAGATAAAGATGCCGGTCATACCTGCTTCTTCTGCCAGATCGGTAATCAACCCCGCACCAACTACCGCTTGTGTACCGCCAGCCTTCAGCTCGTTGATTTGCCCACGAGCATCTTCCTCGGTGATATAGCTACGCTGTTCAAGCTGCAAATTGAAAGTTTTTTGAAACGCGAGAAGCGCCGGGAGGGGTTCCTGATAGGTAATGATGCCAATTGACGAGGTGAGTTTTCCCGCTTTTGCCAGTGCCTGTAGCACGTCGAATCCGCTGGGTTTAATCAGGATCACCGGAATAGACAAACGGCTTTTCAGATATGCGCCGTTGGAGCCTGCCGCAATGATGGCATCGCAACGCTCGGTGGCCAGCTTCTTACGGATATAGGCCACCGCTTTTTCGAAACCAAGCTGAATGGGGGTGATGGTCGCCAGATGGTCGAACTCCAGACTGATGTCGCGAAACAGTTCAAACAGGCGGGTGACCGAGACTGTCCAGATAACCGGTTTATCGTCGTTCACTCGCGGCGGTAGATGCGTATCTGCCATAACTAACCCCAAAAATTAAGGAACCGAGTAGTAGGGTTTAGTTGTGTTTCATAAATGTTGCAATGAAACGTGAAGGAACGTTTCATGAAACGATAGCTGACACGCTTTTGTGCAACAAAAATAGAAATATTGGATTTAATCTGTTGTTTTAAAAGATAAAAAATTAAATTGAAGAGAAAATAAGCTCCCTGGCATACCCCTTGCTTTAGAAATATCAACGAACGATAACAAGTTGATAACAAGAGGACGGGATATGTCTCTACACTCCCCAGGGCTGGCGTTTCGCGCTGCGCTCACTAAAGAAAACCCATTACAAATCGTTGGCACCATCAACGCCAACCACGCTCTGCTGGCTCAACGTGCCGGGTATCAAGCGATTTATCTCTCCGGCGGCGGTGTCGCTGCGGGGTCGCTGGGTCTGCCGGATCTCGGCATTTCTACCCTTGATGATGTGCTGACTGATATTCGTCGCATTACGGATGTTTGCCCGCTGCCATTGCTGGTGGATGCGGATATTGGTTTTGGATCGTCTGCATTCAACGTGGCGCGTACCGTCAAGTCGATTTCCAAAGCGGGTGCTGCTGCGCTGCATATTGAAGATCAGATCGGCGCCAAGCGCTGCGGTCATCGCCCGAACAAGGCGATCGTCTCGAAAGAAGAGATGGTCGACAGGATCCGCGCAGCCGTTGATGCGCGCACCGATCCCAACTTTGTGATTATGGCGCGGACCGATGCGCTGGCGGTGGAAGGGCTAGAGGCTGCCATCGATCGTGCCCAGGCGTATGTCGAAGCGGGCGCTGACATGCTGTTTCCGGAAGCCATTACCGAACTTGCGATGTACCGCCAGTTTGCCGATGCGGTACAGGTACCAATTCTCGCCAACATTACTGAATTTGGCGCCACACCGCTGTTTACCACCGATGAACTGCGCAGCGCGAACGTTGCGATGGCGCTATACCCGCTGTCAGCTTTCCGCGCCATGAACCGCGCGGCGGAGAAGGTTTACAACGTGCTGCGTCAGGAAGGTACGCAAAAGAACGTTATCGACATTATGCAGACGCGCAACGAGCTGTATGAAAGCATCAATTACTACCAGTTTGAAGAGAAACTCGACGCGTTGTACACAAAAAAGTAACCGTCGTAGGCCGGATAAGGCGTAGCCGCCATCCGGCAATAAATTAGTACCCTACATATTACAATAATGACGAGGACAACATGAGCGACACAACGATCCTGCAAAATAGTACCCATGTCATTAAACCCAAAAAATCGGTTGCGCTGTCAGGCGTCGCTGCCGGAAATACTGCCTTATGTACCGTGGGTAAAAGCGGTAACGATCTGCACTATCGTGGCTACGATATTCTTGACCTGGCGCAACAGTGTGAATTTGAAGAAGTTGCGCATCTGCTGATTCACGGGAAATTACCCACCCGCGATGAGCTCACCGCCTATAAAAGTAAATTGAAAGCGCTGCGCGGATTGCCCGCTAACGTGCGTACCGTACTGGAAGCGCTGCCTGCCGCCTCGCATCCGATGGACGTGATGCGCACTGGTGTTTCCTCGCTGGGTTGTACGCTGCCGGAAAAAGAAGGACATACCGTCTCCGGCGCACGCGATATTGCCGACAAACTGCTGGCATCGCTCAGTTCTATCCTCCTGTACTGGTATCACTACAGCCATAACGGCGAGCGTATTCAGCCGGAGACCGATGATGATTCTATTGGCGGTCACTTCCTGCATTTGCTGCATGGTGAAAAGCCATCACAAAGCTGGGAAAAGGCGATGCACATTTCGCTGGTGCTGTACGCCGAGCACGAATTTAACGCTTCTACCTTCACGGGGCGTGTGATTGCGGGAACTGGCTCTGATATGTACTCCGCGATTATCGGTGCGATTGGCGCACTGCGTGGGCCGAAACACGGCGGCGCGAATGAAGTGTCGCTGGAAATTCAGCAGCGCTACGAAACGCCGGATGAAGCCGAAGCGGATATCCGTAAACGCGTTGAAAATAAAGAAGTGGTGATTGGCTTTGGTCACCCGGTTTACACCATCGCCGACCCGCGCCATCAGGTGATCAAGCGTGTGGCGAAACAGCTTTCTCAGGAGGGCGGTTCGCTGAAAATGTACAACATTGCCGACCGTCTGGAAGAGGTGATGTGGGAAACGAAAAAGATGTTCCCTAACCTCGACTGGTTCTCGGCAGTCTCTTACAACATGATGGGCGTCCCCACTGAAATGTTCACACCGCTGTTCGTTATCGCCCGCGTCACCGGCTGGGCGGCGCACATCATCGAACAGCGCCAGGACAACAAAATTATCCGTCCTTCCGCCAACTATACCGGCCCGGAAGATCGCGAATTTGTCCCGATTGAAAAACGTTGCTAATGCAAAACCTCTAAAGATAAAAAAACAGGAAATGTACCCTATGTCTGCACATATTTCGAACGTCCGCCCTGAATTTGACCGTGAAATCGTTGATATCGTTGATTATGTCATGAACTACGAGATCACCTCGAAGGTGGCGTATGACACCGCGCATTATTGCCTGCTTGATACCCTTGGCTGTGGCCTGGAAGCGCTGGAATATCCGGCCTGTAAAAAACTGCTGGGGCCGGTTGTACCGGGTACCGTCGTCCCGAACGGTGTGCGCGTACCTGGTACCCAGTTCCAGCTCGATCCGGTGCAGGCGGCGTTTAACATCGGTGCGATGATCCGCTGGCTGGACTTTAACGACACGTGGCTGGCCGCAGAATGGGGCCATCCTTCCGATAACCTCGGCGGTATTCTGGCGACGGCTGACTGGCTGTCGCGCAATGCGGTGGCGGTGGGTAAAGCGCCGTTAACCATGAAAAAAGTGTTAACCGGAATGATTAAAGCCCATGAAATTCAGGGCTGTATCGCGCTGGAAAACTCCTTCAACCGCGTCGGTCTGGATCACGTCCTGCTGGTAAAAGTCGCTTCCACGGCGGTGGTTGCCGAGATGCTCGGCCTTAACCGGGATGAAATTCTCAACGCCGTCTCGCTGGCGTGGGTCGACGGTCAGTCGCTGCGTACCTATCGTCATGCGCCGAATACCGGCACGCGTAAATCCTGGGCGGCTGGCGATGCCACCTCACGTGCTGTGCGTCTGGCGCTGATGGCGAAAACCGGTGAAATGGGATATCCATCTGCACTGACGGCGAAAACCTGGGGCTTCTATGATGTCTCTTTCAAAGGCGAATCTTTCCGCTTCCAGCGCCCGTACGGTTCGTACGTGATGGAAAACGTGTTGTTTAAAATTTCCTTCCCGGCAGAGTTCCACTCGCAGACCGCGGTAGAAGCGGCGATGACGCTGTACGAGCAGTTACAGGCTGCAGGTAAGACCGCTGCCGATATCGAAAAAGTGACCATTCGTACGCACGAAGCCTGTATCCGCATCATCGATAAAAAAGGCCCGTTGAATAACCCGGCGGATCGTGACCACTGCATCCAGTACATGGTGGCTATCCCGCTGCTGTTCGGACGCTTAACGGCGGCAGATTACGAAGACGGCGTGGCGCAGGATAAACGCATTGATGCACTGCGTGAAAAGATTAACTGCTTCGAAGATCCGGCCTTTACTGCCGATTACCACGACCCTGAAAAACGCGCCATCGCGAATGCCATCACGCTTGAATTCACCGACGGCTCACGCTTTGAAGAAGTGGTAGTGGAATACCCAATTGGCCACGCGCGCCGTCGTAACGACGGTATGCCGAAGCTGGTCGAGAAGTTCAAAATTAACCTGGCGCGTCAGTTCCCGACCCGTCAGCAGCAGCGCATCCTGGATGTCTCCCTGGACAGAGCCCGCCTGGAGCAGATGCCGGTCAATGAGTATATGGACCTTTATGTAATCTAAACCTGCGTGCGGCAAGGCGTAAGTTCAACAGGAGAGCATTATGTCTTATAGCGAGTTTTATCAACGTTCTATTACGCAGCCGGAGTCGTTTTGGGCCGAACAGGCCCAGCGTATTGACTGGCAGCAGCCGTATACGCAGGTGCTGGATCACAGCAACCCGCCGTTTGCCCGCTGGTTTTGCGGCGGCAAGACCAATTTGTGTCATAACGCCATCGACCGCTGGGTGGAGAAACAGCCTGAGGCGCTGGCGCTGATTGCCGTTTCTTCAGAAACTGAAGAAGAACGCACGTTTACCTTTCGTCAGCTGTATGACGAAGTGAACGTCGCGGCGGCGATGTTGTTGTCGCTGGGCGTACAGCGTGGCGATCGGGTACTGGTTTATATGCCGATGATCGCCGAAGCGCACATTACGCTGCTGGCCTGCGCGCGTATAGGGGCGATCCATTCGGTGGTGTTCGGTGGTTTCGCCTCGCACAGCGTAGCGGCGCGTATCGACGACGCCCGACCGGTGGTTATCGTGTCGGCGGATGCCGGGGCGCGCGGCGGTAAAGTCCTGCCGTATAAAAAGCTGCTCGATGATGCGATCAACCAGGCGCAGCATCAGCCGCGTCATGTGGTATTAGTCGATCGCGGTCTGGCGAAAATGGCGCGGGTAGAGGGGCGAGACCTCGACTTTGCCGCGCTGCGCCAGCAGCATCTCGGCGCACGGGTACCGGTTGCCTGGCTGGAGTCGAACGAAACGTCCTGCATTCTCTACACCTCCGGGACAACCGGTAAACCGAAAGGCGTCCAGCGCGACGTTGGCGGCTACGCGGTCGCGCTGGCGACCTCGATGGACACCATTTTCGGCGGTAAAGCGGGCGGTGTGTTCTTCTGCGCGTCGGATATCGGCTGGGTAGTTGGGCATTCGTATATCGTGTATGCCCCGCTGCTGGCGGGGATGGCGACAGTGGTTTACGAAGGGTTGCCAACGTATCCAGACTGTGGCGTATGGTGGAAAATTGTTGAGAAGTATCAGGTCAGCCGGATGTTCTCCGCCCCAACCGCCATCCGCGTGCTGAAGAAATTCCCGACCGCGCAAATCCGCAATCACGATCTCTCCTCGCTGGAGGTGCTGTATCTGGCGGGTGAGCCGCTGGATGAACCGACCGCCAGTTGGGTAACGGAAACGCTGGGCGTCCCGGTTATCGACAACTACTGGCAGACTGAATCCGGTTGGCCGATTATGGCGATCGCTCGCGGGCTGGACGACCGCCCGTCGCGGCTGGGTAGCCCAGGCGTGCCGATGTACGGATATAACGTGCAGTTGCTCAATGAGGTGACCGGTGAGCCCTGCGAAGCGAATGAAAAGGGCATGCTGGTGATTGAAGGGCCGCTGCCGCCGGGCTGTATCCAGACTATCTGGGGTGATGACGCGCGGTTTGTGAATACCTACTGGTCGCTGTTTTCTCGTCAGGTGTACGCCACCTTTGACTGGGGTATTCGCGATGCGGACGGCTATTACTTCATCCTTGGTCGTACGGATGATGTCATCAACGTGGCCGGGCATCGGTTGGGGACGCGTGAGATAGAGGAGAGTATTTCCAGCTATCCGAACGTTGCCGAAGTGGCTGTGGTCGGCGTGAAGGACGCACTGAAGGGGCAGGTAGCGGTCGCGTTTGTCATTCCGAAACAGAGCGACAGCCTTGAAGATCGCGACATCGCACATTCGGAAGAGAAGGCGATTATGGCGCTGGTGGACAGTCAGATTGGTAATTTTGGCCGCCCGGCGCACGTCTGGTTTGTGTCGCAATTGCCGAAAACGCGCTCTGGCAAAATGCTCAGACGGACGATCCAGGCGATCTGTGAAGGCCGCGATCCTGGCGATCTAACGACCATTGACGATCCCGCGTCGTTGCAGCAAATCCGTCAGGCGATCGAAGAGTAACATCGTGTGATGCCCGGTGGCGCAATGCTTACCGGGCCTTTTAGTATCGTAGGCCGGATAAACCACGTGAGTGGTGCATCCGGCAAAGAGGCTTTTACAGCGCGACGCTTTCGCGACGACGCAGCAGGGAAAACGGCCCCGGACCGCTAAGGGTAAATACGGAAATCAGCGTGAAGCTCAGCGCAATAATCCCCAGCACCAGATAAGCTCCCTGGAAACCAATACTCTCATACATTTTCCCGGCCAGAACTGACATGAAAATCATGGCTAACTGTTTGAAGAAACAGAAACACACCAGATAAATCGTGGCCGAGAAACGTACTTCGAACTGGCTGGTGATGTACTTGAAGCAGCCGACGATCAGGAACGGTATCTCAAACATATGCAGCGTTTTGAGAATAACGACCTCCAGTGCAGTGGTGGCGAATGACGAGCCAATAATCCTTACCGACATAATCGTACCGGCCAGCAGCAGGGCGTTCTTTCCGCCAATTCGGTTCACAATCAGCGGTGCAAAGAACATGATCGAGGCGTTGAGTAATTCTCCCATCGTCGTGACGTAGCCAAACACGCGGGTACCCTGTTCGCCGGTGGCAAAGAATGAGGTAAAGAAGTTGGCGAACTGCTGGTCAAACACATCGTAAGTACAGGAAACGCCGACCACATACAGGGAGAGGAACCAAAGTTTCGGCTGTTTAAATAACTCCAGCGCCAGCTTCAGGCTGAATGCCGAGTTATTGGCGCCTACCGCATCCGCGACTTTTGCAGAAGAGGGGGCATCTGTTTTTGAAAATAATAGCAGTAATGCCAGAATGACCGCACAGCCAGAGCCTAACCAGAAGACGAATTGGTTATTAATGGTGAACATAATTCCGGCAATCGAGGCGCACAGCGCCCAGCCCACGCAGCCAAACATGCGCGCGCGACCAAATTCAAAGTTGCTTCTGCGGCTGGCTTTTTCAATATAGGCTTCAATCGCTGGGGCACCGGCATTGTAAATAAAGCCAAGGTAAATCCCGCCGATAATTGAACCCAGTAAAATATTAACCTGCAATAATGGGCCAAATACGTAAATAAAGAACGGGGCAAACATTACCAGCATGCCGGTAATTACCCATAGCAGATGTTTACGCAGGCCAAGCTTATCGGACAGTAGTCCGAAAATTGGCTGGAATAACAAAGAAAACAGTGAGATGCAGGCGAAGATGATGCCGGTATCGCCTTTGCTGATATGGTTTACATCGTGTAACCAGATAGGGAAGAAGGGGAAATACGCACCCATAATAAAAAAGTAAAAGAAGAAGAAAAAGCCAAACATCCAAAAGTTAGTGTTTTTTAAATAATACATAACAGACTTCCTATAAATGCGGGCAGGTATCAACCTGCCCTGCTTATATTATTTTTTTTGGCCCCAGACGAACTGGAAGTGGTAGCGTCCTGCGCTCAGCTGGAATTCCGGCGATACGGAAGGACTCCACGAATCATCGCCGCCGACGCCCATATGGAAGCCATCAATATTGAGCCAGGTGCCCGCCTCAGGTTGCAGCAGATGGCGGTGGCTGGTTTCCATCAGTTGCTGCTGGCTAAAGCGGCTGATGTTGAACAGGAAGTCTCCGCGCCACTGGTGCGCACCGTAGTACAGTTCGCGCGTACCGCAGCGCAGACCGTTTTCGCTCGGGAAAACATACGGGGTGTACATCTCATCAAGCGACAGATCCCAGCGATCGAAACAGGCGGCGCCCAGACGGTCCGGGTAGTTCTCATGCGGGCCGAGACCTAACCAGTTCACTCGCTCTGCAACCTGCGCCAGCTGGCATCTCAGGCCGATGCGGGCCGGATGTGGCGTACTGCTGGCAACGTCGACATCCACCGTTACCTGCATTTCACCATTGCCGTCAATACGGTAGCTTTTTCGGCTGACGAACAGCGTTTCGCCCTGATACTGCCACGCATGTTCGGTGGTGATCAGTACCGCATTGCTCAGCGTATCGGCAGCACAGTGCAGTAACGTTGCTTCAGCCTGATAGTGACCGGCGGCCTTCCAGCGTTCAACCCAGGCGTTAGGGTCGATGCTGGTTGACTCGCTCACGCCGATGTCGTTGTCCAGCGGCGCGCGGGTGAACTGGTCAATAAGCGGGCTTACCAACTGGGCTTCATCGCTAATCGAGTATTGTGTTAGCAGGCCGGACTGACGATCGAATTGCCAGCGTGTGTTGTTGGCCACCACGGTAAAATTGCTCTCACTAACATCCAGCTGTGGTGTGCTGCTGACGCGTGATGGACGTACCAGGCTGAGCTTCTCTTCCAGCTTCCACTGTTGCCAGGCGCTGATATGCCCGGCTTCTGACCATGCGGTCGCCTGAGGCTGCTCTACGCGCACCGTCAACCACAGTTCGCCTGCGGTGTCCGGCATCTGAACGTTCGGTAGGGTAATCACCTGGCGGCCCTGTGGGGCGATATCCAGAACGATTTCTCCGGCGGCCAGAGGGTTGCCGTCCAGGGCAATCGACCAGTGCAGAACTTCGTTATCGCTGCGGCGGAACAGATATTCGCTGGTCACTTCAATCTGGCGTTCAGCAGCGCCCGGCAGTAACGTGAACTGGAAAAACTGCTGTTCATGTTTGGCCTCATATAACGCCGGATGCGGAGTGCGATCGGCGAACACCAGCCCGTTCATGCAAAACTGACGATCGTTAGGCGTGTCGCCAAAATCGCCACCGTAGGCTGACCATGCTTTGCCGTTCTCATCATATTTGGTCAGCGACTGATCCACCCAGTCCCAGACAAATCCGCCCTGCAGGCGCGGATACTGACGGAACGCTTGCCAGTATTTGGCGAAGCCGCCAAAGCTGTTGCCCATAGCGTGGGCGTATTCACAAAGGATCAGCGGACGCTGTTCGCCGGGCATCGACAGCCACTTTTTAATCGACCATTTGGGTACTGCGGGGAAGGGCTGATCCTGATCGACGCGGGCGTACATCGGGCAAATAATGTCGGTGGCGGCAGTATCAGCTCCACCGCCCTCGTACTGCACCGGACGTGACGGGTCTTCTGATTTTATCCAGCGGTAGAGCGCGTCGTGATTGACGCCATGGCCGGATTCATTGCCCAGTGACCAGATAATAATGCTCGGGTGGTTGCGATCGCGCTGCACCATGCGCGTGACGCGCTGGCTCATGGCAGGCAACCATGCGGGATCGTCGGTGAGGCGATTCATCGGCACCATGCCGTGGGTTTCAATGTTGGCTTCGTCGACCACATACAGGCCGTAACGATCGCACAGGGTGTACCACAACGGATGGTTCGGGTAATGGGAACAGCGCACGGCGTTGAAGTTATTCTGCTTCATCAGGATGATGTCCTGCACCATCGTCGCCTCATCCATCACCTGGCCGTTGACCGGATGGTGCTCATGGCGGTTGGTACCGCGAATCAACAGCGGCTTGCCGTTTAACAGCAACAGGCCGTTTTCGATACAAACCTGACGAAAACCAACGTCACAGGCTTCCGCTTCAATCAGTACTCCGCCTGCGGTGTGTAACTGCACAACGGCGCGGTACAGATTGGGCGTTTCGGCACTCCACAGCGCCGGTTTTTCGACGTTCAGACGCAGAGTCACCCGGTCATGATAAGCGCCGCGTTCATCAATGATCTCGCTGCCGAGCGGTGAGGTCGTTTCGTGGGTGAGCGTTTCACTTTCCCACAATTGCAGGGTGACGCGTAAATCTTCGTTCTCGTTGCCACCCACTCTGACTTCCGCTTCCAGCGTGGCGCGGCTGAAGTCGTCATTAAAACGGGTATTAATGCGCAGGTCGCGGATTTGCGTAGTGGGCTTATGCAGCAGGGAGACATCGCGAAAAATGCCGCTCATGCGCCACATGTCCTGGTCTTCCAGATAGCTGCCGTCGCTCCAGCGCAGTACCATCACAGCCAGACGGTTTTCGCCGCGCAGCAGATAATCGCTAAGATCAAACTCAGACGGCAGACGGCTATCCTGACCGTAGCCGACCCAGCGACCGTTGCACCACAGATGAAACGCGGAGTTCACGCCGTCAAAAATAATGCGCGTCTGACCTTCCTCTAACCACGCGTCTTCAATATTAAATGTGAGCGAGTAACATCCTGTCGGGTTCTGTGCCGGAACGTACGGGGGATTCACCGGGATTGGGTAGGTGACGTTGGTATAAATTGGCGCATCATAACCGGCCATCTGCCAGTTAGAGGGGACGTTGATGATGTCTGCCTGTGGCAGATCGCTTATCAGCCATCTTTCTGGCACAGCCTCCGGCGCGGCAAACCAGGCAAATTTCCACTGGCCATTCAGCGAGCGTAACTGACTCGAACGCTGATTGGTACGTGCATCATCCGCTGAGCGCCAGCTACAGAATGGCGGATTTGCTTCCAGCCGGTTGAGCTGCGTGACGCCGGGATTTTCCCAGTCGCGGCGGGCCAGAACAGCGGAGAGTGAATCTGTGTTCAGGTTCATAACGGTATCCTGTTTGAATTTGTTACTCGCTCACAATTTCAATCAAAATACGAACAAGCGCTCCTTGCTGTAAAGGATAGGGCGTTCAATAAGTGAACTGACTCACACAATTGTTATGCGTTCACAATTTGGGTGTGAGCTGAGAAACTTGCCGCGCCAGCTGGATCAGTGAATCAGCCAGCGCCTGGGGAGTGGTGGTTTGCGTATCGGGAGGCAGAACCGTTTTGCGCTTGACCAGGGTGACGGGAAGCAGTTGGTTACCCACGCTGGAGCCGCCACGGGGGAGTTGCAATAGCCTGTCGACGCTGGTTTCACCCAGCAACGGAAAATCCTGCCTGATGGTGGTCAGCGGTGGGATGTAACAGGCGCTGTCTTCGGTGTCATCGTAGCCAATTACCGATATATCCACCGCAACCCGCAGACCGAACTCGCTGATTGCCCGCATCGCGCCCAGCGCCATTTGATCGTTAGCGACCAGCATTGCGGTAGGGAGGTTACCGTTATTCAGCATGTGCATCGTTTGCTGAAAACCAGACATCGCGCTCCAGTCGCCTTCCAGCTCCACAACGGGTTGTAGCTGGTAATGTGCCAGATACTTGTGCCAGCCCGCATGCCGAAGCCTTGCCGAAACGGAAGTGTGCGGCCCGCTCAGCAGGGCGATCCGTTGATGTCCGTGCTGCACCAGATGTTCAACGCCAAGGCGCGCGCCGTCGTCATGAGAGAAAATCACGCTGTTAATTGGTGTCAGGTCAGAGACATCGAGAAACAGCACCGGCACTGTACCGCAGGCAGCGGCCACGGCAATGGCATCTTCTTCATCCAGCGGATAGTTGATGATAAGCCCAGTTACGCGTTGAGAAAGCAGATTGTGGACCGCGGCTTTACAGGACTCAACGCCGTTGCGCTCGACCATGGCGATCACCACGCTGGCACCGGACTGATCGGCGCGGGATTTTATGGCAGCAACGATTTGTGAGGGGGCATGCAGAGCTAGGTTTGCCGTCACAACGCCAATCAGTGGCGTCTGTTTGCCAGCCAGCTGCTGTGCAACGCGGTTAGGAATGTAATTGAGTTCCGCCATCGCGGCCTCAACTTTCTGTCGGGTTTTTGCGGAAACGTGGCTGGCCTGGTTCACGACGCGAGAGACGGTCTGGTAAGAGACGCCTGCATGGTCTGCCACATCGTATAGCGTTACCGGTTTCACGTTTATCACCCCTGTCATGACGTTATCTGTGCGCTATGATGCCACAGCGGGACGGTTTTGGGGTATTTGCGCATGGGTTCTGCGAGGCGCATTCCAGGGTTTGAGGATAGTGTGCTGAAGGATTTATCGTCGTTATACCTAACAGAAGAAAAAAGCGAGGACATTGTGAGCGAATCTGCGGCAAAAAATATTCTGTCCATCTACCGACGCCATGCGGATGCTTTTGCCAGCCAGCGCTCGCGCACCTTGTTCGAGAAAAGCTGGCTCGATAAATTTATTTCCGTGATGGGCGGGCAGGGCAGCATTGTGGATATTGGCTGCGGCAACGGTCAGCCGATCGCCGGTTATTTTATCCAGCAAGGTTTTCAGCTTACCGGCGTTGATGGTTCCCCGGCGATGCTGGCGCGGGCCCAAAACACTTATCCTGCACAGCGCTGGCTGGAACAGGATATGCGCGAGTTGGCACTCAATGAGACTTTCGATGGACTGATCGCTTGGGACAGCTTTTTCCATTTAACTCAGCAGGACCAGCAAAAGATGTTCCCGATTTTTGACCGCCTCAGCCATCCCGGTAGCGCGCTGATGTTTACCAGCGGTACGGACAACGGCATCGCGATGGGGCAATTTGAAGGTGAGCCGCTGTTTCACGCCAGCCTCGCGCCGGATGAATACCGCGCACTGCTGTCAGCACACGGTTTTGCGGTGGTCGAGATGGTGATGGAAGATCCGCACTGCACCGGGCACACCATCTGGCTGGCGCAAAAAAGAGGCTAATCACCGCGAAAGGTTTTACGCCATTCAGCCGGACTAACGCCAAAGTGGGATTTAAAATGCTGGCGCCAGGTGACGGGCGACTGAAAACCAACCTGTTCTGCGATGCGTTCAACGGGTAACTGGCTGGACTCCAGCAACGTCTGGCTACGGCGCAGGCGCTCGGCAATCAACCATTCGGCCACGCTTGACCCTGTGGCCTTCATAAAATGACGGGTGAGGGTGCGGCGGCTCATCATCACCCGTAGCGCCAGCTCGTCAAGATTATGCGGTTCATTGAGATGCTGGCGCAAATAGTCGAGCAGGACGTTGATGCGCTGATCTTTGGTATTTTTCGCCACCGGTTGCTCGATAAACTGTGCCTGGCCGCCCTCGCGATGTGGCGGCACAATCATCCGTCGGGCAATCTGATTCGCCACCGTGCTGCCAAAACGTTGGCGGATGACGTACAGGCAGCAATCCAGCGCGGCGGCGGTGCCTGCCGAGGTAATAATACCGTCGTCATCCACGTACAGCGCGTTGATATCCAGATGAGCTGCCGGAAAACGGGCCTGAAAATCCTGCTCGAACTCCCAGTGCGTAGCCGCCCGTTTGCCATCCAGCAGACCGGCGTAGCCGAGCACAAACGCACCCAGGCATAACCCAACAATCTGCGCGCCGTTTTGTCGAGCACGATTGAGCGCATCAAGCAGGCTTTGTGGTGGCCGATGTGCCGTGGTACCCCACCAGGGGATCACCACAATGTCGGCGGCCTCCACCGCTTCATAGCCGTAGGCTGCGTTAATGGAGAAGCCATCCTGCGAGGAAACGATGCCCGGCTGTTCTGCACACAGTTGCACCTCAAAACGCTTTTTCGTCGCCACTTTGTCACTGAAAATAATGCACGGCACCGAGAAGTGAAACGGGCTGAAATCTTCCACGGCAACAATGGCGACGTTAAGCGGTTGCATACGAGTCCTCTGTGGAGTTTAAAACGTCAGGGTTTCGCCATCTTCCGGCACGTTAACGAATTGCGCAATCTGGTTGTCGCAGGCGTACTCTTTCAAGGCCGCGCGGGTCAGCAGACAGTGGTTAATCGCCTCCATGTGGGTCGCCACAATTTGTGCTTCGGGCAGCGTGAAGTGGGTTTTTAGCACATCTTCCGCGCCCATGATAATTGGGCCAAACCCGATAATGTGAGCAAAGCCTGCGTTCAGAATGACCACGCCTGGCTGGAAAGTCCGCATGTTGGTTTCCACCTCGTCGCGCCAGATGGTGTCCCCGACCAGATACAGCGTTTTTTCCGCCGGATGCTGGAAGATAACTCCGCAGGCATCACCCAGACGCTCAGCCATTTGCGGGATGGCGTAAGCGCGATCCGAACCGTGCTGGCCGCCGGTTTTACGCAGGGTGATATCACCAAGCGCAGTGTTTTGTGTCAGTACGGTCAGTTGCGTGAAACCTTGTTCCCGCAGTACCTGCGCATCGCAATCGTTTTGCACATAAATCGGTTTGTCTTTCGGTACGACACGAGCCGCGGATTCATCCCAGTGGTCTTCATGCAGATGGGTCACGATCAGCGCATCAACGTTGAGCAGGGTGTCGATATCGACAGGCAGATCAACGGTCGGGTTGCGGATCTCGGCGCGTGCCGTACCGGCAAAGCCCGGATAAGTACCTTTTGCCGCCAGCATAGGGTCGATCAGAAAGGTTTTGCCACCAAAAGTGATGTGCTGCGTAGCGTTACGGATTTGCGTGATGTTCATGGTGTTTGCTCCACGTGTTGGGTCAGTGGTGTCATCGTAGAGTGTTGTCCAGAAGATGAATGTGGGCAAATGGGCGACTAGCGATGGGATTGGGCCAACTGCGGATTACAGATGTCGATAATGTAATTAGAATTAAAGTAATTTAATATTTCCTTGGTGGCTCGTTATTTAATAAGTAGCTATTATATCGAACTGAATAAGAATGCTGTTATTTAAATATGGAAAGGTTTATTAAATGCGAAGTTGTACCGGAAAACATTATTGATATATGTAATGCATAGTGACCAATAAAACAGATCGCGAACCATGAAATAAGAATGCTATCATTCACACCAGACGCGGCAGGCAACTGCTGGCACACGCATTTACCCCGGAGCAACTGATGAACAACGACATTCCGCTTAAATATTATGATATTGCCGACGAGTACGCGACCGAGGCCGCAAAGCCGGTGAGCGACACAGAACGTGACGCGCTGGCGCACTACTTCCAGCAGTTGATCACCCGTTTGATGAACAACGAAGAGATCAGCGAAGAAGCGCAGCAGGAGATGGCTACCGTGGCAGGTGTCGACGCTCAGCGTATCGATGATATTGCGGAGTTCCTCAATCGTTGGGGTAACGAGTAGCCAAAGACATGGCCTGTGTTTTACACTGCGCGCAAATTGAGTAGGTATACTCTACAAGTAATAGGTTTAATCAGGCGGAAACAGCAATGAACGGAACAATCACAACGTGGTTTAAAGATAAAGGCTTTGGATTTATCAAAGATGAAAACGGCGACAACCGCTATTTTCATGTGATTAAGGTTGCTAATCCTGAGCTGATCAAGAAAGACGCGGCGGTGACTTTTGAGCCCACCACCAACAACAAAGGCTTGTCTGCCTACGCGGTAAAAGTCATACCAGACAGCAAGTACATCTATATTGCAGGCGAGCGTCTGAAGCTCACCTCGATCAAGTCATTCCTGGTCTACAGCGAAGAAGTCCCTGTAGAGATCCGTATCGACAAAGAAAATGCTGTGCTGTCTGTCGGCGTGCTGATGAACAGCATCCGACCGAAATCAGACGTGAAGCCTGGTGAAATGCGCACGCTGAAAAAGCTGGCCATCACTACCTTCCAGGGCACGACGCTGATCTTCTCGGAAGATGAAATCGACATCGACGCGACGGTGAAACTGCTTAAAGTCTGAAACCCTTCGGACTGAATAAAAACCGGAACGCTGCTCTTTTCAGGAGCGGGTTTCGGTTTTTTTTTGATATGTGTAATTTACGTGATTCAGGTATGTAGTGATAAAATTAGTAGGTAGCAATCCGTTTCTGAATAGGTATATATTATCCGTATTAAATAAATATGATCGCCAACTATTTGCAGATTAGTAGCACGGTTAACTAATAGTGATTCACCGATATAACTAATGGGGTAATATAAGTGATTTTAAAAAAAATATGGAAAGCTATATCTTCTGAATATGTACCATCGGCCATTTGCTTTTTTCTCCTTGCAAAAATGGATTATGAAATAATATCTATCTGGCCACAGAATGAATCGGTTGATGACAGAATTAAACTTTCTTTACTATTCATTCATTTGGTGATGATTTTAGTGATGTTTACTCCGCTAATTAATCGGTTTTTGTCACGAGTAGACAATGAGAAACTTGAAAAGTTTATAGCTCTTCCGCAGAAAGGTAAAAACATCACATACATCGATTATTATGATTTTCTGAGCGGGCTTGCTTTATCAGCATTTTACTTATCTATCCTTATTTTTACAATGAAGAGTATTTACGAAGAAGCAGGATGGATAATTTCTGGTATTTATATATTTACAATGTTTGTGTCTTCTATTTCTATTGCTGCATTGTCATTGCTTAGATTTATCTGGTTATTTACAAAGTTTAATAATTATATATATTGGTTTATTGTTTTACTTGCGAGCAGTATGTGTATGGCAGTTATTGGTGCCGCGATGAAAATGGCCTCGTAAAAATGCGCTTAATATCTGGAACAGTGATGATTCCGTTTTGTAATCCGTGGGATGCATTGTTGCAAAGCTTAAAGCCTCTTTTGAAGAGGCTTTAAGCCCTCAGCGACCAGGGAAGTAAAAGACTGTCTTTCCTGGTGTTGAGCATTCTGCCAAAAACATAATTAACAGTATTCCAACTACTTTCTTCATTATCACGAGACTGCCGGATTTACCACGTCATCCATCAGTATGTAACGTGCTTCCTGGCGCGTGTATTGATCGATTAATGGTACAAGTCGCTGGAAATGCTCGCTGGCACAATGTTCATCGAGAGCCGCGTGGTTTGGCCATTCTTCGATAAAAATAAAATGCCCCGGATCTTTTTCATCAATATAGAGGTCGTAAGCAATGCAGTGCGGTTCTTTCTTCGTTGCCGCTATTAGCTCACGATACAACGGGAGAACAGTTTCAATATACTCAGGTTTGATGAAATCCTCAGCAATGACCTTTAACATGCAGCCTCCTGGCAGAAAACGAATGCACACTATGTAATGAAGATATTTTTTGGGCAAGAGGTCACAGAGTTTTATCGGCCGGATAGTGAGTTATGCCAGCTATCAATCAGATGATCCGCATAACTGTGATCCATCTCACCTCCCGGCAACCAAAATCTCCTGCGATTCGACGCCGTCCTCTATCTGTTTCGCCACCTTTTGTAAGGCCGGAAGATGCTTTTCCGCGGCCTGTTCGATGGTCATGGCGCTGGCCATATACACCAAATTCAGGCAGCCGATCACCCGCTGTTCGCTGCGGATGGGGACGGCGATAGACGCGATTTTCTCCTCCTGATCCCAACCGCGAAAGTTCTGCCCAAAACCGTCTTTTCGCGCGCGGGTCAAAATGGCATTGAGCTTCAGCGGCTCGCGCGCAAGCTGGAACTCTTCTCCCGATCGGGAGGCAAGCATTTCAATCAGTTCCTGCCGTTCATTCTCCGGGCAAAATGCCAGCCAGGTCAGGCCGGATGCGGTTTTCAGCAGTGGCAAACGACGCCCTACCATCGCCCGGTGAAACGACAGACGGCTGAAACGGTGGGTGGTTTCACGTACCACCATCGCGTCCACATCCAGCGTGGAAACATCGGTCGGCCAGATGACCTCGCGCAGCAAATCTCCCAGCAGCGGGGCGGCGAGTGCAGAAATCCACTGCTCGTCACGAAACCCCTCGCTGAGCTGGCGGACTTTAATGGTTAAGCGAAAGCTGTCATCGGACAGGCTGCGCCGGACGTAACCCTCATCCTGCAGGGTTTCCAGCAGCCGTCTGACCGTGGTGCGATGCAGGCCGCTTAACTCAGCAAGCAAGCCAACACTGGCCCCACCATCGAGCCGGTTTAACATATTTAATAACATTAATCCGCGCGTTAATCCGCGTACGGTTTTGTACTCAGTGCTCTCGTCATTTTTCATATTCATTGACAAATCTACAGGTAAAACAACGTTGTGCACTTAGTGCACATCCTGGCATGTTTTGATTGTAGCGCAAAAACTCGCTTCTATACTGACCGCACAACAAAAAATTATTCACATATTTTTAACAAAACAAATTGCGCCTCACCAGGGTCCGCAATTGCGTTTTGTCCGAGTCGTGAGGTTCTGAAATGACAACAAAAAACCCGGATATCCAACCCGCTGTGCAGCATACCGCGCAGGTGGCGATTGCCGGTGCTGGTCCGGTAGGGCTGATGATGGCCAACTATCTTGGGCAGATGGGCATTGAGGTGTTGGTAGTGGAGAAGCTCGACACGCTGATCGACTATCCTCGCGCCATCGGCATTGACGATGAAGCGCTGCGCACTATGCAGTCTGTGGGGCTGGTCGAGAACGTTTTGCCGCACACCACGCCGTGGCACGCAATGCGCTTTCTCACCCCGAAAGGCCGCTGCTTTGCTGATATCCAACCGATGACTGACGAATTTGGCTGGTCGCGCCGCAATGCTTTTATTCAGCCGCAGGTGGACGCGGTGATGTTGGAAGGGTTGTCGCGTTTTCCCAACGTGCGCTGCCTGTTCTCCCGCGAACTGGAGGCCTTCAGCCAGCAAAACGGCGAAGTGACGCTAAATCTGAAAGCGCCAGACGGTCAACGTGAAACGGTGAAGGCCCAGTGGCTGGTGGCCTGCGACGGCGGCGGCAGCAACGTCAGACGTTCTCTGAACGTGCCGTTTGAAGGTAAAACCGCGCCGAATCAGTGGATTGTGGTGGATATTGCCAACGATCCGCTCAGCACGCCGCATGTGTATTTGTGCTGCGATCCGGTGCGCCCGTATGTCTCCGCCGCGCTGCCGCACGCGGTGCGCCGTTTTGAGTTTATGGTTATGCCGGGGGAAACCGAAGCGCAGCTTAGCGAGCCGCAGAATATGCGCCAGTTGCTGAGCAAAGTGCTGCCGAACCCGGACAACGTCGAGCTGATCCGCCAGCGCGTGTATACCCATAATGCTCGTCTGGCCGAACGTTTTCGTATTGACCGCGTGCTGCTGGCGGGCGATGCGGCGCACATTATGCCGGTCTGGCAGGGTCAGGGATACAACAGCGGCATGCGCGATGCTTTCAACCTGGCATGGAAACTGGCGCTGGTGATTAACGGTAAAGCCGACGATGCGCTGTTGGATACCTACCAGCAGGAACGCCGCGACCACGCCAAAGCGATGATCGACCTCTCCGTGACCGCTGGCAACGTACTTGCGCCGCCCAAACGCTGGCACGGCGCGGTACGCGACGGGGTTTCCTGGCTGCTGAACTATATTCCGCCGGTCAAACGTTACTTCCTTGAAATGCGGTTTAAGCCGATGCCGCAGTACCACGCCGGGGCGCTGGTGCGTGAAGGCGACGCGAAAACTTCACCGGTCGGCAAGATGTTTATCCAGCCGAAGGTGACGCTGGAATCGGGCGAAGTGACGTTGCTCGACAACGTCATCGGACCGAATTTCGCGGTGATTGGCTGGGGCTGTAACCCACTATGGGGCATGAGCGAGGCGCAGATCCAACAATGGCAGGCGCTGGGGACGCGTTTTATCCAGGTCGTGCCGGATACGCAGATACATACCGATCAGGATAACCACGACGGCGTTACCCGCATAGGCGATACGCAAAACCGCCTGCGCGCGTGGTTTGCCCAGCACAACGCCGCGCTGGTAGTCATGCGCCCGGACCGCTTCGTGGCCGCCATCGCCATTCCGCAAACCCTGGGCAGCACCCTGAATAAACTGGCGTCGGTGATGACGCTCACTCGCGCTACTGCCGACATTCCTGTTGAAAAGGTTGCCTGATATGCACGCTTATCTTCACTGTCTTTCCCACTCGCCGCTGGTGGGCTATGTCGACCCGGCACAGGCTGTGCTCGACGAGGTTAACGGCGTGATCGCCAGCGCTCGGGCACGTATTGCGGCGTTCGAACCTGAACTGGTCGTGCTGTTTGCCCCCGATCACTACAACGGATTTTTCTACGACGTGATGCCGCCGTTCTGTTTAGGCGTTGGCGCTACGGCGATCGGCGATTTTGGTAGCGCGGCGGGGGAATTACCGGTGCCGACAGATCTGGCTGAAGCCTGCGCCCACGCGGTAATGAAAAGCGGTATCGATCTCGCCGTGTCCTACAACATGCAGGTCGATCATGGCTTCGCGCAGCCGCTGGAGTTTTTGCTCGGCGGCCTGGATAAGGTGCCGGTGCTGCCAGTGTTTATTAACGGCGTCGCCACGCCGCTGCCGGGCTTTCAGCGTACCCGCATGCTCGGTGAAGCGATTGGCCGTTTCGCCAGCTCGCTGAATAAGCGCGTGCTGTTTTTAGGCTCCGGCGGGCTATCGCACCAGCCGCCGGTACCGGAGCTGGCGAAGGCTGATGCCCATATGCGTGACCGCCTGCTCGGCAGCGGCAAACAGTTACCTGAAAACGAGCGCGAGCTGCGTCAGCAGCGGGTGATCAGCGCCGCCGAGAAGTTTGTGGTCGATCAAAACACGCTACACCCGCTTAACCCCGTCTGGGATAACCGTT
>OFOU01000664.1_pt1 | contig 26342 bp, 22 predicted proteins | sample 1542061 | NCBI WGS metagenome assembly OFOU01 (sample SAMN04209239, study PRJEB22552) | human gut metagenome | biome: gut; material: feces | host: Homo sapiens | place: USA: Oklahoma
CCCCGCCAATCCTCCTCTGTGTATACAGCACACACATTGGGAGCCAGATCCTTCCGGTCATGAAAATCATTCTCGATCACTCCCATGCCGCCGATGATCCGCTCCCCGTCCAGCGCCATATACCACTGGGGAACCGGGCCCTTCTCCTCCAGGCACTCCTCCATGCTCTCCATATACGCCTCCAGTGGGATCCTCCATTTTTCATGGAACCACCGGGCCGCCTGTTCCTTAAGTTCCGGCCGGTCTGTGAGCCGCACGATCTTATAGTCCATTTTTCTTCCTCCTTCTTTCCTCCAGCATCATACCGGCGTTCCCACCTCGATCAGATTCCCGTCTGGATCATAGAACCGGACCACTCTCTGGCCCCAGCTATGGGTCATGGGCCGGTTCACATACTGTACCTCCGGATACAGGCGCTCCAGCTTTTCCACAAAGCAGTCAAACTCCCGCTCCTCGAAATACAGCTCACAGGAATTGTTCTCCGGGATCACCTCCCGCCCCAGGAACTTTTTCCACAGCTTCTCATCCTGGAGCACCAGGCCCTCCGTCAGGATCACGTTTCCATCCTGATCCACCACCGTGTCCAGGCCGAACAGGTCATGGTAAAACTTTATTGACCGCTCCATGTCCTTCACAACGATCAGTACATTCCTTAATCTCATCCTTTAATCTCCATTCTCAATCTCTCTCAAAGCCCAGATACCTGGTTCCCTGGAAAGAAAGCCGTCCTGTGTCTCCATCAGCTAACATCCCGTATTCCGGCCCGGAAACGGAAAGCTCCATCCGGTCTCCGCTTTCCACCTGGAAGGTGACAAAATACTTCGTGGAGGATGTGTCCGTAAAGCCGTGGGCCCCCGAAACGTCTCCCGCATTGGCATGGCGGTGATGGGTCACATGTATGCGCTTGGCTGTGACCGCTGCCTCCACCGTCAGCCGCGGCGAGTGGTTATTCTTATTCCAGGTGCTGAGCCCCTTTGCTATGGTCATGATGAATGTCCCCAGGACCATGAAAAAAACGATTGGAAATAATATGCCGAACAGGTCAAACATCCCGGATCCCTCCTTCTGCAACAGATTCTTTTCTGATTACAGGCTACCACATTTTTATTTTCTGCACAAGATTTTCCAGAAAACTTTCCCTGGAACATGTGTCAAGGAAAAATAAATTTTACTTGACATTTTATATGTCTGAAATATAATGATGTTAGGGAGGTGGCGTATGAACAGCTATGCAGAATACATCAAGACAGTGATCGGGCAGGAGCCTGAAAATAAGCTTCTGGAAGCAAGCGTTTTATATCAAAGATCATTCGGCACTATTCCTGAGATGACCTACTATAAAACACTGGAAAGAATGAGCAGGCAAGGCTCCCTTGTACATCTTGCCAAAGGCTTATATTACAGACCAAAGAAATCACGATTTGGAGCAATTCCGATCAGCGAAAAAGAAATTGTCGGTCACTATACGAGTGATGGGAAAGGCATTGTAATTGGTTACAGACTTTACAATCAGAAAGAACTGACAACACAGATCAGTAAACGGGTTGAGATCCTTTCTTCTGCCATTTCAGAGCAAAAGAAAAATATCAATAACGTTTGCGTGACATACAGTGGGGTTGCTTTGACGCAGGATACGATCCCGGTAATTGAAACACTGGAGATTCTTCAGAACTATAAGTCCATTGAAGATATCAGTAAATCCGCACTGGCTGCATATATGAGAGAATTCGCACTTGGATACTCTGATACTGCCGCAGTATTTGTCCTTAAAAATCGGAAGTATAAGAAATCAACCATTGCATTTCTGGAGAGATTTCTGAATTACTTTGGTGTTGAAAACACCTTATGCCAGTTCTTATCAGCACTCTCATCATATGCGATTCCGGAAATGGAGGAATTCTATGAACCTGCACAAGCATAGAGAAGAATTTGAAGAACTGATCGCTATCTCAGCAGATTATATTGGAGTCCCTGCCGATGCAGTCCGCAGGGATTACTATATTGTTCAAATGATGCAAAATCTTCAAAACAGCGAATACGCCGAAGCCTGTGTGTTTAAGGGAGGGACCTCTCTCAGTAAATGTTACCCAGGGTCTATCAATCGTTTTTCTGAGGATATTGATCTGACCTTCATACCTGTAGAGGATATGAATAATAAAAAATACAGCAGGGCCTTAAAAAGGATTGAGAATACGATCTCAGCTGGTTTTCTGATGGAGAAAATAGAGGCTGAGCGTAATGACCGGAACAAAAGCGCATATGTCTGGCCTGAAAATGAAAGCCGGGAAACCTGTCGCATAAAGCTGGAGATTGGCTCCAGTGTCAGACCGGACCCTTTTTCAAAGAGAAGTATGAAAACCTATATTCAGGAATACCTTGACGCAAAAGGCATGCATAATGTTGTGGAAGAATTCGATCTGCAGGAAGTCAATGTGAATACACTTGATATCACACGAACCTTCCTGGATAAGGTGATGTCTGTTAAGAGACATGCAATCTGCGGAACGCTTCCAGGAAAGGTGCGTCACATATACGATGTTACAGTCCTTCTGGATCGCAGTGACATCCAAAAATTCCTAAAGGATACGGAACATCTGAAGCAGCTTTTAAGCCTTACAAAAGAAACCGACAGCTTCTATCTTCAGAAACGTAATATTTCTGAAGAATATGATCCGATGAGGGCATATGCCTTTGAAAACTGGAAACAGTATTTCAACGATGAAATTCGTAGCCGATACGAAACACTTCATGAGGATCTGCTCTATACATCGGATCGCCAGAGCTTTAAAAAAGCAATTCAGGCATTTGAATTTATCAGTCAGCTGTTTGCTTCAATCGGTGAATAAACAATTTAATCCCCAAGGATCTCCCGGCTCACGATCCCGGCCTGGTCTCCCACATATGTCTGGGCCAGCTCGTACAGCAGAACGTGATCGTCCGGCGGCATCTTGCAGAACCATTCCCAAAGGGACTCCCCCTCCGGCGTATAACAGGAAACTACCATCAGCGGCTCCTCACGGTATTGGAAGTACAGAGCCGTCTGCTCTGAAAAATAGTAAAATCCGATCCGGTAACACTGCTCTCTCCCTTCCAGCAGGATCACAGGGCTATGATGATCCGTACTTCCTTCGCCGTTCCTGCTGTCCAGCGCTGTCAGCGGACGGAACCGCTTTAACCCCATACAGTAGCCTGTTGCCTTATTAAAAACGTCGTCCTCTTCGACCGTCCAGACGTCGGTTTCTGCCTTGCAGGTCACATTGTGGAAGTACAGTGTATAATCCCGCTCCAGCTCTCCCCGTGAAAATCCCCTGTCCCTTCTGCCGTATCTGCCGCCTGCTGCCAGGATCCCTCCCATCATTACGGCTCCTGCCAGGAAAAAGAGCAGATGGTTCCAGATTTTTCTTCTCTCATTCAATTTTTCTCACCAGCTCCCCTTCCTCATAGCCATAGACCAGGTCATACAGCTTCGCATAATCGTCCGGCGGCAGCGTGCAGTAGCCTCCCCAGATCTCTTTACCATCCGGCCCGCTTCTGGAAGCGATTACGGCCGGGTTCTCCCTGTGCGCGAAATCATAGGAAAGCTGGCCCTCCGGATCAGAAAAGCTGATCTGGATCCTGTATTCCTCTCCGCACAGGAATACTGCCGTCCTAGGTTCATCCATGACGCATCCCAGTATCATCTCTGTCACTGAAATATACCGGAATTTTTTTAGGCTTTTGCAGAGAGAGATCACTTCTTCGCACACCTCTGCCTCATTTACCCTTCGCGCGCTGAACGTTCTGGGGCATGTATGATTTTCAATATAAAGAGCGCTTCCAGCCAGCTCCCCAGCGGAAAACAGCCTGGAATCATCCCGGCCGGCTAGGAAAACGCAGAACAGCAGAAGTACCGCCGCCATTCCTGCCGCCATGGAAATAAAATGACCTGTTTTATTACGTTTCATCATATGGCAATTTTACTATTTCCCGGTCAGAATGTCCATCTGTTTTAAGCGAAGGAAACCATATCTGCCTATTCTGAGTATGTGGAAAGCCGCAGACAGACCGTCCGCGGCTTCCCAAAGGAGTATGTATGACAATATAGAGAAACTGGCATTAGGAATTTTTCTTCGCCGCCTCCCGGCGCTGCTTAAGCTCCGCGCGCATGGTCTTTGCGAAGGCTGGCGTAATGGGATACAGCTTCACCAGGATCACCGTAACGATCATTAACACAATGGGATAGGCGATCTTTAAGTTCACGATCATGTCGATGACCTCCTGGGAGGTCTCTGAGGCACTGTACCCCACAGACGCCAGGGCAACGCCCACGATCATGGTGGAAAAGCTGGAGCAGAATTTCTTCATAAAGGTGATCGTGGCGTTGATGAACCCGGCCTGGGCCGTTCCAAACTTCCACTCTGTATAGTCTGTGCAGTCGGGGATCATAGCCAGCACCGCCACATTCGCGAATACAAAGCCAAGGCTTCCCACAAATCCCATGCCAATGACCTCAAAATCTGTGGCAAATTCCCGGCGCACCAGGAGCCAGATGGACTGGATCAGGATCACAAACATACCGATGAACACAGTTTTGATCTTGCCAAATTTTCTCAGCATGGCAGGCATCATGGGGATGACCACCAGGCTGATCCCCAGGGATACCAGAGAGAATACGGCTTTTAAGCCCATGTTCTCCACCACGCACCGGAGATAATATAAGGAAAGTGCAGAACTCATGGTATTCACAAGGGTAACGGCTCCCAGCAGCAGGGCTGCGCAGATCACGGCCCGGTTATGGATCACCAGTCCGATCTGGCTCTTAAAATGGATCTTTTCCGGAGTGGGAAGGGAATTATAGTAATCCACCCGCTTGGCTCCGTTGGCCGCACAGAGGCCGGTGATGATCATGGTGACACAAACGATCCCCACGCTGATGAGCCATCCAGTTCTGGGATCGGCCGATTTCTGTACAATGGGAATGGTGATCACGCCCACAACGGCTCCGGCAATGAAGCCGCCGTACTGACGGCAGGTGAGCATCAGATTCCGTTCCTGTGGATCCCGGGTCATGGCACTGTTCAATGCCTGCCACGGAACCGTAAACTGGGTATAGAAAACCGAATACAGGAGCAGCGCCACAATATAATAGATCCACATTCCGGTCTCCGGAAGATCCGGGACAGTAAACAGCATGACCATAATCACAGCCCATAAAAGGATCCCCATGATCATATGGGGGCGGTACTTGCCCCACCGCTTTGTATTGGTACGGTCCGCGATGCCGCCGATGATGGGATCGTTGATGGCATCCCAGATGATCAGCAGCGTATTTAAGATACCTACGGCTCCCACATGGAGACCGGCCACATCGCTCATGAAGTTCATGGCATAGGCCGTTTTAAACTGGGAAGGCATGGTGCTGGCCACGCCGCCAAGGCCGTAGGAGACAAGCTCTCCCTTGGACATCTTCCGGTCCCGCTGGTCCTCCTGGACGTCAGCGGGTACGTTTTTCTTTTTTGACATATCCTGCGTCTCCCCTTCCTTTTATTTCTTCATCCAGGGCTTTGCATCCTTGGGAAGCAGCGGCTGATATCCGTCTGGTCCCGTTTTTCTCTTAAACTCTTCAGCTGCCTTTTTTACCAGCTCCGGATCGTCCAGCAGGTCGATGGCCGCCGCTGCCAGGACCTTTCCGGCGTACAGGAGTCCCTTATGGGCAATGGAGGATTTTCCCTGTGACACCATCTGCCAGGTGTGCTCCGGCGTGCCTCCCGCACAGGTGGCCGCAACGATCTGGGAGGTGGGGCATACCCAGCTCACGTCTCCCACGTCTGAAGAGCCGGACAAAGGTTTTTCAGAGGGGCGGTAGGGAAGGATAAAGCTGTAAATGCTCTTTTTATCGTACTGCTCGCCCAGAACCCGGCCCTTTTCTCCCATGATCCGCTCAAACCGGTCCGCCAGCTTCTGCCTGCCCGGCATGGTATCCTAGATGGCGCTGGCAAAGGCATACTCCTCCTCTGTGTATTCCGGCAGGCCCACGGCCTTCATGTTCTCATAGAGCACCTCCTCCAGAGTGTGGTTCACCAGGATATTGGAGCAGGCCTTTTCCAGCTGGATCTCCACCTCCACGCCGCACATCATAGCGGCTCCTCTGGCGATCTGGTTGACTCTTTCGTAGATCTCCCGAACCTGGTCATTCTTGGGCGCGCGGATCAGATAAACAGACTCCGCCTCCGCCTGGACCACGTTGGGGGCGTCTCCGCCTGTGTTGGTGATGGCATAATGGATCCTGGCCTCTGGGATGATGTGCTCTCTTAAGAACTGGACGCCCATGTTCATCAGCTCCAGGGCATCCAGGGCGCTGCGGCCCAGGTGGGGGCTGGTTCCCGCATGGGCGCTGACTCCCTTAAAGAAATAGTGGATTCTCACATTCGCAAGGGTGCTGAAGGCCCATACGCTGTTTAACTGGTTGGGATGCCAGGAAAGGGCGATGTCCACGCCTTTAAATACGCCGTCCCTGGCCATAAACGCCTTGGCGGAACCTCCTTCCTCGGCAGGGCAGCCGAAATAAATGATGGTTCCGGGCTTTTTTGATCCCTTCAGATACTCTTTCACAGCAATGGCCGCTGCCAGGCTTCCGGTCCCCAGCAGGTTATGGCCGCAGCCGTGTCCGTTTCCTCCCGGCTCCAGCGCCTCCTTCTCCGTAGCACACGCCTTCTGGCTCAATCCCGAAAGGGCATCAAACTCGCCCAGGATCCCGATCACCGGAGAGCCGCTGCCATAGGATCCGGAAAACGCTGTGGGGATCCCGGCCAGGCCAGAGGTCACCGTAAAGCCCTCTTTCTTCAAAGCGTCCATAAGGATCCCGGAAGAAACCGTTTCTGTATAATCTGTCTCTGGATTGTCCCAGATGGAGTCGCTGACGGAGAACAGGAAATCCTGCTTCTCGTCCAGCAAGTCTAAAGCTGTCTGTTTGTCCATGATAAAGCCTCCCTGCTTTCGTTCAGATTTCTTATCTGCCTCCATCATACCAGTGGTTGACAATTCCAGGTAGATATGAAATAATTACAGGGATGTATATTTTTTGTGCAAATCATTCAAAAAACCCAGGTGATACCGATGAAAATAGAGCAGATTCAATATGTCCTGGCTATTTATGAAACAGGCTCCATATCCAAGGCAGCGGAACGTTTCTATCTGTCCCGCCCCAATATCAGCAATGCCGTAAGGAATCTGGAAAATGAACTGGGCTTCGAGATCATGGAACGCGGGGCCAAAGGCGTGCGTTTCACGAAAGAGGGCCTTTTATTTGTCCAGAAGGCTGTCCGGATCCTGAAGGATGTGGACGAGATCCAGGAAATTGGAAACAGCCGGTCCAGGCTCCGGTTCGGGATCGTAAATCCCAACTGTCCCATGGTGGAGGAGGCCTTCATCCGGCTCTGCGGCCAGGTAGAGACTGCCAAAGAACTGAAAAATTACCAGGTTTCCCTGTACCGTGAGTACCAGTATGAGGGAATGCGGCTTCTGAATCAGAAAAAAGCCGACCTGGTCATCACCGTCAGCAACAATTTAAACGCCCCCTCCATGATCCGGGAAATGGAGGAGCGCGGCCTGGAATACAGAAAGCTCCTGGACGTTCCCTGCAACGTCAATCTTTCCAAAAACCATCCCCTGGCCCAGGATCCGGATTTTAAGCTGGAGAATTATCCCTTTGTGGAGTATGCCATTGAAGGGGACCGGGGATCCCCCTATAACCGCATCTCCCAGGTAAGCTTCATCAATCTCTCAAAGCTGTTCCGGGTCAGCTCGGGCAATATGCGGACCCGGGTCATCGCTGCCACCAACGCTTACAGTGTGGGCATCGCCATGCCTCCATCCTGGGCAGAAGAATACGGCCTATGCTGTATCCCCATTCCTGGGTTTACCATGGAGTTCGGCTGCATCCGCCGGGCCGGGGAGCCAGTGTCGCCTCCGGAGCAGATGTTTATGGAGTTTTTAAAAAAAGAGCTGGATTTTCTGGATAAGAAGAAATAACAGAAATGAAAAAACGGCGGGATCCACAAACTGAACCGGATCCCGCCTCTTTTTTAAATATTGGGCATATTGGCCGTTGGCATCATCAGGACCTTTCCTGTGCCGCGGTATACGTTCACCAGCCCCTCTCCAGAGGCCGCAGAGCCGATGAGGCTCTTTCCGGACCGCTCCACCGTAAAGTCCAGAGTGCTGCTCCAGGCGATCACAAAATTCCCATCCACCTTCAGAACGTCGTTATCCAGGCGGATCTCAATCAACTCCTCTCTGGGACAGGAGGCCTCGATACAGGCCACACCGTTTCCGTTGAGGCTTAAATTGAACAGTCCCTCTCCTCCGGCCACGGCCGAGGACAGGTTGGCCCGCATGACTGCTTTGTGCTTCAGGCTGGACTCACAGGCCAGGAAAAGGCCGTCGTCCAGGACCACAGAGCCGCCCCAGTCAGCCACATCCAGGAGGATCAGATGCCGATAGGTGGGCTCCAGTACCAGGATCCCGTTTCCTGTATATTCCGGCTTAATGGTGGATTCCCCGCTGGCCTTTCCCCGTACAGCTTTTCCAAAGAAATCCCCCACGCCCTTGATCCCGGTGGTGGCGTTCACGTTTCCCAGCATCCACTGCATGGCTCCCGCCTGGATCGTAACCGGAGACTGGCTCAGATCACAGACCAGCTGACGCTTTTTCACATTCATCTGGGCGCTGTAAAAGGCTGTGACTGCCGATGACGGAGTGATGCTGAGATCCCGCTGGTATTCGATCACCTGGAACGCCCCAAGCCTGGAAATGATCTTCACATCGTCGTTGTCTGTAAAATTAGAAATCTGATACATAGGCTCCCTCCCTTAAGAAATCTGATAATATTGTTTTTGAATTACGGATATCTTATCATATAAGGAAGTTTCTGGCAAGAAAAACGTGCTATCCCACCAGCTGCACCAGGATCCCTCCCAGGGTCAGCATCAGAGCCCCGCAGGACCTGGTAACGATCTGGGCAAATGGAAGGAGCTCCATGCGGTGGGCGCTGCTTAAAACGGCCACATTTCCAGAGCCTCCCATGTTGGTGGTGCACATACCGGCCGCAATGGCAGATTCCAGAGGATAAAATCCCGCCAGCTTTCCCAGAACTGCCGCCGTCAGCGTGATCACAGCCACCACTGCCGCCACCGCAAGCAGATAGGGAACCGTCAGCGTCTTCAGGATCGAATTCAGGTCGATCAGCGTGAATCCGATCCCCGTAAGGGCTGCCGCCGTCCAGCTGTGGATGGCAAACTGCCCCCACTCCCTGGCCGCGTCCTCCAGGGTCTCTGACAGGATCCCCGTTCCCTTCACCAGGACCACTGCCAGGATCATCCAGGCGTAGGTGGGGATCATGGGCAGAAATTTATGGAGCACCGCCCCCAGCTGGTAAAAGGCAAAGGCTATGACCATTCCCGTACACAAGGAGCCAAAGGACGGCTTCATGGGAGGCGTTTTCTTCACCGGCCGGCCGTCGTTGACCAGGATCCCGTTTCCCGTAAGCTCCGGCCGCCTCTTTCCAAGATTATTGAGCAGGCCGCCGAAAATAATGGCCACGCAGTTTCCAAGGACTGTGGCAGGAGCCATTTTCGTCAGCATGGCCGAGGGGTCGGCTCCCAGGGCCTGGGCATATATATCCGAAAGGGGAACTGTGCCCGCAGTCATGCCGCCGCTGGTCATGGGTACTCCCAGGTACAGGATCCCGCCCCAGAAGCCCTGGCCCAGAAGGATGCCAAAGAGTCCCGAAGCCAGGATCCCCACAGCCAGGGAAGCCGCCGCCACCGGAAGAAGCCGCACCGTGGCCCGCAGCAGAAGCTTCCGGTCAATGTTAAACAGGCTCCCCGTAATCAGCGCTGAAATATAAAAGATCAGGAACCCGCTGTCATTGATGAAAAAATCCATGGTCTCATACGTCTGCTCCGGCAGTAATCCCACCGCCTGGATGGCCGCCGCGCCCAGGATGCAGATCACTGAACCGCCCAGATACGTTTTCACCACCGGCACCGTATTTCCAATGGCATTCAGCCCTTCCCCGAACACCATCAGCACCAGAAATGCCGGTACCAGGCTTTTGGGTACACAGCCCGTATACATACAGGCCGATGTCAGCGCCAGTACCCCCAGATACAGCCCCAGGGGCATTCCCAGGATCGTCCGGCCATGGTCCTTATGACCGGCCGCTCCCGGCCCGGCCTTGCCTTCCAGTCTTCTTTCCACAGCTTCCCTGCACATTTCCAAAGCCTTTTCCTCCCTCTTATAAAGCCGTCCGCTGCTGTTTTTAAAAGCTCCTCAGAGCGTCGCTGCCATCGTCCACCGTTTTTTCGATCCTTTTTACGATCACATCATACCCGGCCTTATCATTGATCTGTACATGGACCCGGTCGCCCACCTTATGGCCCAGCAGCGCCTTTCCCAGAGGCGACTCAGAGCTGATCAGGTTTTTAAGGGAATTTCCCCGGACTGTGGTGACGATCTTGTACGTTTCTGTTTCGTCGTCCTCCTCAAAATACACGTCCACCGTATTATAAAGCCCGATCTCATCCTCTTTTGAATCGTCAGATATCACCTTTGCGGTCCTTATCATCCGTTCCAGGTACCGGATCCGGCTCTCATTTTTGTTTTTATCCTTTTTGGCTGCATAATACTCAAAGTTTTCGCTGAGATCTCCCTGGGCCCTGGCCTCCTTTACCGCTTCAATGGCCTCCTTACGGACCACCAGCTTCCGATATTCGATCTCCTCCTCCATCTTTTTTATATCGTTTTTAGTCAGTTCATTATACATGTCTGTGTTCCTCCTGTCATGAAAGGCGGCCCTTTCCTCTGCCGCCGTGCTACCATCTTACCGCGGACCGGGGAAAAAATCAACCGGCAGAAAAGGGCATGGGGCGGCAGGAATTTTATACGAAACACATGTGGAAACCACATCCGCTTGTTCCGGACTGGTATTTATGCTACAATGTCTGCAATACCCATTCGCCGGGTGCCTTCTGGAGCTTCTTCCTTTTACATGGAATCCGGCGTAAGAATTTCCAGAAAAGGAGAACTCCATGCTGATCACGTTCACTGCCTATATCCTGATCCCCGTTTACACCCTCCTCTTTGTGGCGGGAAGCGACTGGTTTACCACAAACTTCTCCGTTCTCGGGAATATTGCGGGCCGGAACGAGGCCTTTGTCCTCTGGGGTCTTATGGTCGGGATCTATTTCTTCGTCTGTTTAAGAAAGATCTTCCGCCGCATGCCGGAAAAGCCCGCGGGAACCTGGCTGGTGCCTCTGGCCCTGGTGCTCCTGGACTTTGCCGTCACCACGCCCTATCTGCCGGAAATGTTCCCCTTAAAGGCTTACCTTCACATCGTCTTCGCCTTTCTGGCCGCCGCATGTCTGATCCTCTGCGTATTCCTTACGGTCCTGAAGCTTTACCAGAGGGATCCCAGGGAATACAGGCCATATCTCTGGGGGATCGGAATCATCGTGGCCGTCTCTGCCTTTCTTTTTATCCTGGCAGGGATCGTCAGCAGCGCCCTGGAGATCTTCTTTACGGTCTCCATGACCTGGATGGTCTATGGGCTTTATAAAAAAATATGACAGCAGGGGACGGCGTTTCGTAACGTCCCCTAACTGTACAGACAGCCTGTTCTCTGTTTCACTTCTCATATCATTTCATATTTTCAGAGGGGATCCGATTGCTGTATCATAAAATGCTTGAACAAAAGAACCCTTTACTAAAAGAGATCCAGAACTTACAGCAGCTTCTGGCTTCCTGCCCGGATGGAGAGCTGATCTGTGCCAAAAATGGAAACTATATCACCTATATACATTCCCGCAGCGGGGGGTATGTCATAGGGCACACGTTCCTGTGACACAAAAACCCTCCCGGAAGAAATCCCGGGAGGGCTGTAAAATACCGTTTGAAATTGTCTGGCCGGCAGAAATTAACGCTTGATGAACTGAAATTAACGTTTAAGTAATTTGAAAAGCTTCATTTTACTGGATTTTTGGAATATGGTGTTGCAAACACGTTACAAACGCCAGGCTTCCCATTAGTCCTCAGAACACCGCTGAATTATCAAAGAGGAAGATGAATCAAGAAAATGTGTGTCTCCCCCCTTTTTCTCGCAACATCATTCAAACTCAGTTCTCCCCTTCAAAACTCAAGCAAATTTGTTTATGTTTTATAAACTTTCCAATTTCACTTATCTCATTTTCATATTGTGCGCCAACTTACTTATCTTCAGTTGCCGTCGCGTTACCATGTATGTATTATATCAGAGAAGGGGCAAAAAGCGAAGATTTTATTTGAAATTTATCAAAAAACCCTATTGTCTCATAGCAAAGACTATTCCAATAAACCGAAGGTATCCCGCAGAGTATTGATGATATCTGCTTCCTGTGCCTCTACATATTTACAACATTCTACTATATTCTTTTTATTTCTAATCGCAACAAATTTGCCTAGTTCTATATCCTCTCCCTATATGTCTTTTATATGAAAAACACAGTTTCATCACTTCATCTTATGCATAATCTGCATTTTCAAGATACTCTCTCAATTCTACTTCTTCTTGATATTTTTCAAGGCTCCGCCGCCGTTCCTCAAGGTATTTTCTATGATCTATATAATCGATTCCCTTTAGGCTATCTTTTAAAGATTGGAGAAACTCAATTTTTTCAAGAATAAGTGGAATCTCACTTCCTGACCAAGAATAAGATAATGGAAATAAGTGAAGTTTTTCAAAATCCTCCACCTTATTATTCTCTTTTAGAAATTCGAGAATATACTCTAACTTCCAGTCCGGCAAAACAGTCACAACCACATCAATAAGATTTTTACATTTCTCGACATCCAAACTTCTTTCGTGAAGCTTATCAAACAACCACAATTTCTTTCGCTCAAGTACATCCCCATCCTGCGACTTCGCAAATAATAATCTTGCTGGTTCCTTTATCAAAAATCCCATGTCATCATCTACAAGAACACTATACGCATAATCAACACATTCTCTCCACTTCTCGACAGTCCATATCAACTCAAAAATTTCTTGTTCATAACCGTCTCGATGAATACTATCCTTAGCCCAGTCTACATACTCATTCCATATTGTAGGTCGTTGTTCAAATATTTTTATGAAAAGTTTTCCACCATAATCCACATGATTACTATTCTCGATTGCATTCATGTAAATACGTGTTAACGCATCTAAATCATTTCTGAAAAAATTAAGAATAATCTTAACTTTTTCGTCATAGTATACATGTCCTAAAAAGGCAGCTGAAATCTTGGGGCAATTTACAATCGCCTCGATTACCTTATCCTTGAGTTCTCGATTTCTTTCACCATACCGGTTCATTACTTGTACCGTAGGAACTATAGGACTACCTTCAACAAGATTATTGAACACAAATCCTTTGTAATCATTAACTACCTTTTCATTGATGCTTTCTTCTGGTAAGCACTCCCAGATAATAGACAGCCAGGTATCCTTCTTATCGAATACTTTGCCACTCACTAAATCAAGTGTTGCCTCATATCCAATATGATCAAGTAAATATTTGATCTGACGGTATCCATTTAACTCAAATGGTGCATTTTCATTGAAGTATTCAGTAATTACATCTATGTAGAAGTCGCTATTATCTTCCAAGGCTTCGAAAACGCAATCCAGACCAGTATTTAAAGACCATTGTTCTCTTTTATAAACAGTTTTTTCTAAGAAACGGCATGATACAAACAGTCTTCGATAATCATCAAGTGTATATGAACTGATTTCTTTTGAGATAAAATCCTTGCGTATTTTTTCATCCTCTTCTATAGTTGTGCCAATCAAATGCTCATCCGTTAGCATCTTATATATCTTAAATTCCGAATTACTTTCGGAAATCAGATAACGCTCATCGATTGTTACTCCAATTTGTCCGGCTACGTCCTTATATCTTGCCACAATCTTTGCATCAAAGAAGTCAGGCTTATCTTTGTCTATAACGTTTTCATAAATAACATCAAAATCTGATTGTAAATACTTCTTGGAATCTTCTTCATTGATCCCATCAAAATGAACTCCTTCAAGAATGCTATTAACAATGTTGCGATAGTCTTCATTTTTTCTTAAAATAGCCAAATTCTTCCATATTGTTGTTCGGATAGTATCTATCTCTTCAGTAAATCCAAGAGTCATTCTTACAAAATTGACAGACCTACTGTTTCTGACTTCTTCAGTAAATGATATCTCAGTTTTCAAGGCGCATTCAGCGATTTGCAAGTATAAAATACTGTTATTATAATTTACACCTTCTTCTGTAGCGCACCATAACTTATCTAAGAGGCGTAATTCATCAATATACTTATTTCTCCATGAATATTTGTCATATAATAAACGCTCGCTTAGAACGAAATAGAAATCCATTATCAAATCAGGTCTTTTCGTAAAATACGCCATTAAAAGATCTACTGCGTCATCAAAATTATCTGTATACTTATACCCTCCTAATATTTCTATCTCTTTTGTAGAGATCTTGTGATAATTCTTTTTACTTTTGATATCATAATTACGCAAATCAAAAGACATAGATTGCTCTTGGTCTATGTGCTTCTTTATAATGGAAAGTGCCCTATCAGGATCAATTCTATAGAAAGACTCAAGATATTCCATTTCTTGCCCAGTTGATACATTTTCCCAAGCAGAAATAATTGAGTTTTCCACATATTTTGACAATTCCTTGGAGTCAAATATTTCCATTAAAGTATTAAGAACATATATGACCTTATTTCTATAATGTGGAAATCCAATAGAAATTAGACTCTCCACACTTATCCATTTCTTTTCAAATAAAACATAGTACATTATGTAATTGCTAAGACTTTGATCCGATATCTTGGTTATCTCATTTTTAAACCAATCGACTAATTCCAAGGAATACAGATTTTCTACCATATCCTTTTCAACAATCTCGTTACCATATGACTTCTTCAAAATATTAAACATCTGATTTTCTGCGCCTTTCACAGGTCCCGCTACAGCGATAAAAAAAAGCATCATAATATCATCTTTAGTAAGCTTAGCATCCTCAATAACTCGACCGTAATAATTTTTGAAAATATCTTCTGCATTTTTTATTGCTGGATATCCATATTCAATTGATCTAATTCCAGCAAGAACTGCAAGCCTTATATTTCCATTGGCAATCTCTATAATCTTTTTAAGATAATCGGGATTCAAAATTTTAAGATTATTTCTCAAAATCTCTTCTATTTCATCATTTTTAAATCGTCCGATTTCGATAATATTAGATGTTGAATACTTGGATACTAAGTTGATTACTCTATCTTGAGCATAATCTCGCACTGTAATAAGAACTTTAACCTTATAATCTTCTGATAAAGTTAAGATTGAATTAAGCACATTATCCAAACTCGCCACCATATTAGCATCATCAAAAAAGATTACATATTGCCCCGGATCAGAAATATAGTACTTAATATCTTCATATAACATATTTCCATTACTTTTGATACAGTAAACTTTTACCTCTTCCTCGTCCTTTTTTCGACAAACTTCTAAAGCTAATCTAGTCTTTCCAATTCCAGATGGTCCAGTCAATATAGTAACCTTGTTAGCATTAACACTGTTATAAATCTCACTGATTTCAAACTCTCGATAAAAGAATTCACAATCAAGCGGCGCATTGATGCCATTGGCATCATATGCTTTAACAAAATCTTCAATGTCGAAAAACTGATTCGTATCAATTGGGATGCCAAGCTCATCCTTTGCAATATGGGGATAGATTAATGCTAAATCGTGTGAAAGGGTATCTATTCCAATAAGCTCAACCGCTACCCCTTCTATAGACTCCTTAATGTTGCTGAATTGCTCAATACTAATATTGGTAGAACAGTGACCGCAAATAATTTTTTTAATTTTATCCTTGGATAGTAATAGTTTTGCTTTATCAAAACATGATAAGATATCATCCCGTATTTTCTTTGCTGGCTGCGAACTTACACTTCCATAGTTAATTAAGATATATTTTCCATCATCAGTCAGAACATAAGAGTCCGGCGTGCCTTTTGTCGGTTTATTGGTAGCAGTTTGAACTCCAAGCGTTTGAATATTCTTGAATTTATATTTTTTGTATAGATATTCATCAAACAATTTTTGAAAGGCACCGCCTTCCAATTGCATGATCGCACTTTGTATAAGATTTATATTACTCAATACTTCACCCCTTTTTACGCCACCTTCGCATTATCATTTATCCCTTCAATAACCTTTCTTATCCCCATCCACACATTCAAATCAGTAAAAATATCCACAACACTCCCTTGATCTGTGAACGGTGGTTCCTGCAGCACAGATAAATCTTTCATCAATCCATTATGTACAATATATTCCACAATCTGATTCACAAAGTAAATCTGTCTGCTGTCTAGGTTGGACTCATTCAGATATTCAGAAAATGCTTCTTTTGCAGCGTTCATATCCAGACCCACGATTTCACGGACAAATTCTCCCAGAGGTTTATCCCCATACTCTGCTTCGTATTCATCCTTCGTTCCCAGATCTCTCCACAGAATTTTTTCCAATGTTTTGATATCCTCTTGAGTCATCGGCTTATTCTTTTTCAATTTCGCAATAACAAGGTCATTCTGGTGCTGACAGACATAATATTCTGCCTTTGCCTTATAGTTCTTCAGATCATCGTTCGCCAGTTCTGACTCTTTCCATTCAATGGACAGGATATCATCCTCGAAATTTGTGTCATAACGCACCTTCTTTTTAGGAAGATACTTCATCAGGTCACGAAGACTTTCCCGAATATGTTCAAATTCATTGATTCCGGCACGTTCCAGATAATCCGTATGGAGAATCTGATTGATCAACTCTGCCTGTACCATAATTTCCGGTATATTTGCTACCGTAGAAATCGCACTGACTTTTTTCAACAGATCACTCCGGGCTTTTCCATATTTCTTTCCAATCAGATATGACAGCTCTATGCCGTACATCAGCGCGTCAAACCGAACTGCACTTGCCTCATCTCCATCCGGTAGGATCAATGGAGCCAGTTCTTCCCTTACAAGCAGCGTATCCTCGTAACTCAGAGCCTGATAGTTGGACTGATCGGAATACAGATCCACATATTTTAAATGCTGACGAACTGCAAAGTTTTCCCGGTTCAGTTCCTGCACTTTTTCACTCATATGCTGTATCAACGCATTCCTGTAAGCAATCAATCGTTCTGTCTGATATTCCATATCCTGCAGTTTGTAAGTGATCTGAAATTCCAGATTAAAAATTGCTCCCTGTAATGCCATCATATTAGCGGTTGCCTTTCCCTTGTTCATGCGGAAAAACTCAAAATTGCCACAAAAATCAAAAATATAAAATTTCTTCTTGTCCTCTCCGTCCAGTAACTCCGGACACAAACGGGTTCCTCGTCCAATCATCTGCCAGAATTTAGCTTTACTCATAACTTTCTTAAAAAAGACAAGGTTTAATACTTCCGGCACATCGATTCCTGTGTCCAGCATATCTACAGAAATAGCAATCTGCGGAAGTTTATTGGGTTCTGAGAATTCATCAATAGCACTCTGGGCATAAGTCATATGATTATCAATGACTTTCGCATATCCCGGCAAATTCGAATATTCTTTCCCGAAAATCTCCAGAATCTTTTCCGCATGGTCATGATTCTTGGCAAAGATAATCGTCTTTCCTAAAGTTTCTCCATAATTGATACGAATCCCTTTGGTCATAAGAATATGTAGAGCCTTCTTTATGGTATCCTCATTAAACAGCCAGGAATTCAATGCAGAAGAACTAATTTTTTCAGGAAGCTCTCCGTTCTCGTCTTCAAACGTAGCTTCATAGGCTTCCTTATCTTCTTCTGATAATTCATCATACACGATTCCCTCTTCAATAAATTTCAAAGAAGATTCTACGGAAAGAAAATCTACCAGATATCCATCTTTGACAGCCTGTGCCAGTTCATACCCATATGTAGGCACACCATTTTCCAGCTCAAAAATATTGTAAGTATTCTTATCAATTTCATCCTTTGGTGTAGCTGTCAAACCAACCAACGGTGCATCAAAATAGGTAAAAATATCTTTGTATTTGTTATAAATAGACCTATGGGCTTCATCACAGATTACCAGATCGAAATGTCCGCAGGTAAACAGTTTTCCCTCCTCATCCTTTACAGAATCGATGCAATTCATCATGGTCTGATAAGTAGAGAAAACACAATGAGCCTGATAATTATCCTTTTCCTCGCACAGATTGGTCACAGATAAATCTGGAAGAAGATTCACAAAACTTCGTTTTGCCTGTGTAACCAGAGAATTTCTATCCGCCAGGAACAGAATATTCTTTACCCAACCATGCTGCAGCAACACATCGCAAAGAGAAATAACCGTTCTTGTTTTTCCGGATCCCGTTGCCATAACTAACAATGCTTTCCTACGGTTCTTATCTCCAAAGCTGTCACAGACTGCCTTTACTGCACCTTCCTGGTAATACCGTCCCGCAATACTCTTATCTACAGTAATATGCTTCAAACTCGTTTTCATAGACTGCAAATTGAACCACTTTTCCAGATCCCTTTTGGAATAGATCATGGATACTCTTCGTTCCGGATACTGCCCGTCATCAATCCTCGTATCAAATCCATTGGTCAAGAAAATAACCGGTCTTCTGCCGTACTGTTTTTCCAGAATACTTGCATATAGCTTTGCCTGCTGTCGTCCTTTTGCCACGTCTACGCAGGTACGTTTTGCTTCAATTACCGCAAGCGGTCTATGAGCATCATCATAGAGCACATAATCTGCATAGCCCACCTCTGATTTATTGGGCATTCCCGGAAGTTCCACTTCATTAATCCAGTTTTTTCCTTCTGTCCATCCTGTATCCATCAACATGGTATCGATGTAAATCTTTCTGGTCTTATACTCGGACAAATCAAGCGGTTTCGGTACATACGTCTGGTGCTGCTCTTCACGCCTTGCAGTCAGTTGCTCCTTCAATGCTTGATTTTCTGCGATGAGAGCTTTCAAATCAATTTCAGAAATTGGCGGTACTTCTTCTAAAACAGGCTGTTTCTGTTCTTCAAGCAGTTCTGCATGAAACTCTCCTTCCATATAATCTTTGGCATAACAGTACGCTACAAAATCCAGAAAGATATACAGATTTTCCAGACATAATTTTGCTTGATCCAGGGTGATCTTTTTTCCATTGTGAGCCGCATTGTTCCCCACTCTACGGATAAAATCCAGTCTTCTCCAAAGATTCGGATCTACAATGTCCCGAAACTCTTCTGTACTCATCAAGCTGACCAACGTATCCTGATATGGCATGACAAGCGAACCATCTACGGAATACATCCATTTGATGGCGAACTCCATGGCCCGGCGGCAATTGATCACGCTGGCTTCCTTATCAATATGTAATATTTTCTCAGCCGAAATGGCCACATCTGCGAAAGAATCAAATTGTGGTTCTTTCTTAAGGAAATCAAAGTTGGTCATTAAAATCACCCCATTCCTCTTTATCTTCTACCTTACTTCCAGTGAAACTCCTATGCCATTACAGCGCGGCAACACTTCGATATATTTTTTTATATTTTCTTTAGTATTATTATAAATAATAATTGCACTCTCTTCTTCAAAGTTTATATTTTCTTTCATTTATCCAAGTATTCTATTATCATTCCTGTTCCTCAGCTTGTTCTATTATTCTTCTAGTTCTAATGTTGCGATCAGTTTGTTCAGCCACGTCAATAATTACATTTTTATAATCATTTTCTTTAAATATATGTAAATTAGATCCCTGTTCCAATATATATACCCGGCTAAAAAATTCAAATACCTTATTGTCCTCCAAAAATTTTTCCGCCTCATCTAATAAAGTCTGGTGCATCCAAGTATTTGTAAAAATAAAGAGCTCATCATTCAGAAAACGTTTATAGTTTCCAGCTTTCAACTTTCTTATCTTTGCATGTATAGACTCTTTAACATACTTAAGTGACGGAACTTGTCCAGGCCATGCTTGAATCCCTCCTGTATATGTAACTCCTAATTGTTTCATACGTTCAATGTAATGTTCACGTTTTTTTTCATTATCACAATGGTAAGCTTTCACCCAATTATTTAATGCTTCTTGATGGTTTCTATCATCTGCAATTGTTACTTCCACTCCAATATTCACTCCCTGCAGATCCGGTTTATCATCCATTTTCAATGAGCTATATCTATCAGGAAATAGCTCTCTCAAAATAAGTAATGCACAACACTCATCATAATCAAGCCTAGTATGGTCTGGTAGTGGTTTATTCTTATCTATCTTCATAGAAATTCACCTTATCCAAAATATTTCTGCATTAAACTATCAAATAGCAACTGTGTCTCTTCTAATGATTTTTGCACAGCAATTTTTGATTTGTCGATCTGCTCCAAAGATGAAACATATTCTTTTTGCAATTCAATTGGTGGAACTATCAACTTTCTCTGTTTTAACGAATTAAATTCTATATTATCTGCAGTGACAGCTCGAACACCTGACAAAATATCTTTCTCGTGCATTTTAAACTGAACAGCTAAAAATCGTGTAAGAACTCGTTCACCTGGTATGAATACCTTTAAATCTTGATTAACAGTTATTGGAACGGCGTTTATTGCAACCGGTAAAGTATGCTTTAATATACCACTTCTAATAACCATTATTACGGAATTTATAGGTACAATTTTTGCCGTACTATTATCTACTCCTAGCTGATTGATTTTGATTTGACTATCAATTAAAACATCGGTCTTCATATCTTTGGAAGATACCCAAGGAATATCCCCATCTTCATAATATTCAGAATGTGCTTTTGATGGGGTTCCTCCACCATATATTTCTTCACACAGGTTATCTACTGTATCAGTTTTCCAACCTTTATTGTTATAAATTGCATCACCGAAGAGTCCAACAAATCGGGCTTTGATGAGATCGTCTAAGGCAGACAGTTCATCATTTCTCAGTTCAATAATATGTGTTAATTTATCAAGTACATTGACTATTTCTAACTGTTTATTCTTATTTGAATCTATATTAATTGCAAAATCACTAAACTGACTTTTATTAATTATTGGTACCACAGGTGCATTAGCAATTGATATCAGTCTTGACCTATTATATAGCAAATTATATGCGAGATATTTAGGTAGAATCTTGTCGTTTGGTATAATAGCATTTATCTGCTGATTGAAGGCATATTCCCCATCTAAAGCTATCCCAATTTTCCCAATACTTCCTATACAAGTTATAAATATTGAGTCTTTTGAAACTACCCTTGCTTTCTTTTTTGCCTCCTCAGAAATATATTCATTGGATTCAAATATTTCATTAATACCATTCTCCGAAATGATATCAGGCTTTACAAAACATATATCCTCTGAATTCCAAAATTCTTCAGTTTTTTTGCTTGGTGTATTTCCAGTAATAATCTCACCAAGTTCTTTTATCGTTACTTCCATCTACATCATCCCTACAAATCCGAATTTATTCTTCCTTTTCTTTTCCCAGCATCTCATCCAACTCCGCCAGATTCTTCGTAATCTCCATTTCCAGCTCATGCAGATTCTCCATAATCTCCTGTGTGGATGGATACTCTACCGGCGCATATTCCACTTCTTTATACTTATTAATGGAAAGATCATACTCATTGCTAACAATATCCTGCTTCTCTACAAAGAATGACTGTTCTGTCCGTTTTCGCTCTGTCTCCTGAGCTCGATTTCGGAATCTTTGAATGATATCCGGTATGTCATTTTCATTGATCGGATTACGTTTATCATCCAGGCTGAATCCATCTGCCTTCATGTCATAAAACCATACTTTATCCGTCCCGCCATGTCCTGTTTTCGTAAAGATCAAGATAGCAGTGGAGACTCCTGAATAAGGTTTAAAAACGCCAGATGGCATGGAGATTACTGCCTCCAGACAATTTTCCTCCACCAGCTCTCTGCGGATTGCTTTATGAGCTTTGGAAGAACCAAACAGAACTCCATCCGGTACAATGCAGGCACATCTTCCTCCTGTTTTCAACATTTTCAAAAACAGTACTAAAAACAGAAGTTCCGTTTTCTTTGTCTTCGCAACTTTCAACAGATCCTGGGACACGATATCATAATCAAGGCTTCCCTTAAACGGCGGATTTGCCAGAATCAGACTATACATATCCCTGTCTGTATTCTGATCAGAAAGGCTGTCCCTGTATTCAATATAAGGATTGTCCACTCCATGAATCATCATATTCATAGCTCCAATACGCAGCATGGTCCGGTCCATATCAAATCCGTGGAACATATGATTCATATAATGCTCTTTATTTTTTCGGTCAAAAAATACTTCTTCCTTTTTGTTTTCTTTTAGGTATTCACTGGCAGCCACCAGGAAACCAGACGTTCCGCAAGCAGGATCGCAAATGATTTCATCCGGTTTCGGATCCATCAGTTCCACCATCATTTTAATGATATGTCTTGGAGTGCGGAACTGCCCGTTTACTCCTGCTGTTGCTAACTTCGACAAGAGGTATTCATAGACGTCTCCTCTTATATCTGCTTTTTTCAACTGCACCATCTGATCGTATATTTCATCCATGGCGGTCACAATTTTATCCAGCATCAGCGGTGTCGGTATTTTAAAGATTGCGTCACCCATATATTTAGCATAGGCACTTTCTTTATTTCCATGAAGATTTTTGATAAATGGGAACATCCATTCCTGCATGATACTGTACATTTTCTGAGCCGGGAAATCATGAAACACGCTCCATTTCAACTGATTGCCTGCAATCCGGCGATCCCCGATCAGGATTTCTTCTGCAAAAATACTCTCATATGGAAGACCAAGCATTGCACTTTCTTTGATATGAAGATTATCCGCATCATCCAGATCACGGATAAACATCAGATATGTCATCTGTTCAATCACATCCAGCGGATTGGTAAGTCCTCCGGTCCAAAATATTTCCCATAAGCCATCAATTTTGTTTTTCAATTCACCTGTTATCATACGATTCATTCTCCCTGTTCCATATATAGGCAGTATAACGACCGCCTCCGATTTTTAATATTTCACCTTTCTTCACCATGTCTGTCAGAGCACGTTCCACCGTTACACGGCTGATATCAGGACATTTCTCCATAATTTGCGCTCTTGTCATCTTTCCTATTGAACCACGGACAATTTCACGTATACGCTCCGGTTTCGACATCCCGCTGATGGCTAACAGCTGTACTCTGGATGAAAAATCACGGTAAGCTGCCACAATGACACCCAGCATATACCGGACAAATGGTGCATCATCATTTTCCTCTTCATACCAGTTATAAGAACTCTCCTGCAGGGTTTCATAATAAGTTTCTTTTGTCCGTTCAATCAGCTTTTCAATACTGATATACATTCCCACAATATATCCTGCCCGGTATAACAAAAGCAGCGTCAGCAAACGACTCATACGTCCATTTCCATCATTAAACGGATGGATACACAAGAAATCCAATATAAACATGGGAATCAAGATCAATGGATCACACTGGGAATCCTTGTAGGCATCCTGAAAGGCATCACAGATTGCATCGATATATGCCGGCGTTTCCCATGCTGGAGCCGGCTGAAATCGTATTAATTTGTTTCCCTGTTCATCCTCCTGTGCAATCACATTATCGGATGACTTAAAATTGCCACCCGCATTTCCTGCGAATTTATACAAATCCCGATGCAGTTGAAGGAAGATAGATGATTTTACGGGTATATAATCATAATTTTGATGTATCGTATTTAACACATCCCGATACCCCGCAATTTCCTTCTCACTTCTTGTTTTCGGCATCGTCTTATCACGAACAATTTTTTTTAAACGATCATCCGAAGTATAGATACCTTCGATTTTATTGGACGCCTCCGTACTCTGAATTTTTGCAACTTCCAGCAACTGGGTAAGCGTATCTGCTTTTGCCTCCACAAACAGTGTCTGCTCCCCTTTATACTCATGGATCTGCGCCACTAAAGCAACAATATCCGGTTGTAATAAACGTTCATATCTTTTCTTATAATCAAAAGTTCTCATGAAATCTCCTTACAAAATCTCAAACTCAACTTAGTTCCATCTTATCACAAAACATCGTCATAATCAATTTTAATCTCGTCATTTTCTTTATTTTGACGAGATTGGTAAGGAAATGACGAGTTTAAAAACTAATATATAAATTGTTTCTCAAATCAATCTTCAAATTACAAATCTCCTCTCGGAAATTCCGGAAGAGGATCTTGCACTTCTAATTTACTTCTTTATTTTGCTACTGCCTTTTCAAATCTAAAATACGAATTCCTCTAACCGTTCCTCATAGCTCCTGTTATCTTCGCCTGCTTCACTCCCAAACAAAAGATAATCTGCTATTCCCCGTATAGTTGCTCTTTCAAATATCTTTTCAATATACACTCCTAATTCCCCCCTATCCACATAAAAATCTAATTCTACAGGCAATCTCTTCCATGACTCCTTTTCCGTTCTTTTTTCTTTTGTTGTTCCATGCCTCGTTTCTTCTCCTCCAGACGTTCATGGATACTTTTCTCCTTTGTCTGCTCTGGAACGTTGGCTTTAATCACCCAGTACTTCTTTTCCGGGATTCCCTTCTGGTCCCATTCAATTTGAAGTTTCCGCACACCTTTCAGTTCAGTAACCGTAGCTTTATAGGCTTTTTTACTTCCAATGTATTTTCATATCCCTGCATTTTAGGAATCTCGCTTAAAGTCTCCTGGGCTTTCCTCAGTTCCTGTCGTTTTCCGGCAATCTTCTGTTCCAGCTCTTTCTTTCCCATGAAACCATTTTCCTGCACTTCTTTCAAATCTTTCTCCAGCCTAAGCTTTGCTTTCTCAATGGCATAAATCTTCTGCTCTACTTTCTTCATCTTCTGGAAAAACGCTCTAGTCTCATTACTTCCGCTTCCTACAGAGCTGAAGATGTCCTTTCTCCTTTCGACAACTCTGGCAGCGGAGCCGATGTCACATCAAATCTCAGATTATAGCGGATCAGCGGATTTTCTCTTACGTCAAATTCTCCATTCCGGATCTCTTTCGTAAACTGAATGAATCCTCTCAATTTCCCGATCGCTTTCTGCAGGATGCTTAGGAACGGATCCGGTTTCCAGCCTTCCTTACTTTTGTTGAAATCGCCCAATACAAAGACCGCAATCCAAACAAACACACACATACAAAATTCACAAAAAGAAGAAGTCGCAAAAGTCTGGACAATGAAAGAGGATAAATATTATCAGATCATCCTCATGTTGCTCTATAATGGCACACGTATCTCTGAATTTCTTGATTTGAAGAAAGAGAATGTGCATTTGGAAGAACAGTATTTTGATGTAATTGACAGCAAAACTGAAAACAGAATCCGAAAAGTCCCGATTGCAGATAAGCTCCTGCTTACTATAAAAACTGGTATGAGTCGTGCCCCGATTGCAAATATCTTCTTCATACAGAGGATGGAAAAAGATTTCTTTATCGCAATTACTATGACAGCTATTGGACTCCTCTTGTGGAACAGATTGGAATTGACCGTACACCACATTGTCCCCGGCATACCTGTATCTCCATGTTATCGGAAGCTGGTGTTCAGGATACGACAATCAAGAAAATTGTGGAGCACTCCGGTGCTATGACTTTGACAGAAAAAGTTTATACTCACTTAGATATGCATGTTCTTGTAGACGCAATCAACAAAACCTTAGAAAATGATGATAGCGTAACTGCCGATACAAAATCTGCATAACAAAAAGGACACTCTCCAGTGTCTATCACCGAAAAGTGTCCTATATTTTTTAGATATTTTTGTTGTACACGTGTTGCAAATGCGTTGCGAACTGAGTAAATCCCACTGTTTTTCACCACATCTGACAACTCCACAAACCCTTGTAAAACAAGGATTTGAACGTAAATCCGAGTTCCGAAGATTAACGCTTGCTGAACTGAGGCGCGCGACGAGCTGCCTTGAGACCGTATTGCGCGAGTTTTTGAGCTGTTTTCCCTTGATACTCCGGGCTTTTCCGGCTTTCTGCCTCTCAGTTATCCGGTGTGCGGACCATAAAAAACGGCCTTTTTTCATTCAGCAATAGCCTGATGAAACGCACCATTTACTACCCCAAACAGCTCCTCTGGTTTATTGTACTTCACTTTTGCATAGATGTCCATAGTTGTTTTGCTGTTTTCGTGTCCGGCAAGGTATTGGACGGTCTTTGGATCAACACCAGCATAGAGAAGATTGGTAATGTAAGTG
>OFOU01000676.1_pt1 | contig 26056 bp, 21 predicted proteins | sample 1542061 | NCBI WGS metagenome assembly OFOU01 (sample SAMN04209239, study PRJEB22552) | human gut metagenome | biome: gut; material: feces | host: Homo sapiens | place: USA: Oklahoma
AGGACGTAGCCACGTAATCTTTTTTTATTTTTTGAAAAATAAAAAATAGTATTTTAATAAGATTGTTAATAAAATATTATATATTTATTGCTACTATGTAAAAATATAATATTAAAACGATAAAAAGCTTATATATTAAAATGATTAATAATCATAACTCTCTAATTGAGGAGAGTTATTTTTTTTTGAAAATTTCAAAAAAATCACTTATTTATTAATAAATTTAAAAATAAAAGTAAAAAGCAGTTTAATTAGTGTTATAATAAACAAGACACTAAAAAAAATACTATTTACTTTAATTTTGAAAATGAAAATGATATTATTATAGGAAAGTGGGAAAATAATTCTTTATGAAAGAAAATATTTACCTTAGATTTATATAGTGGAGTCTAATATTTTTAGATAAGGTTAAAAGTTATATTATAAATATAAGAATAAATAAGGAGGATAATCTGATGACTAAAAAGTTTAATAAAATACTTGTAGCTAACAGAGGTGAAATAGCTATAAGAATATTTAGAGCATGTTCAGAACTTGGAATAAAAAGTGTAGGTATATACAGTAAAGAAGATAAATATGGATTATTCAGAACTAAAGCTGACGAATCTTACTTAATAGGAGAAGGAAAAGGTCCTATAGATGCATATCTTGATATAGATGGAATAATAGCTTTAGCTAAAAGAAAGAAAGTAGATGCTATACATCCTGGATATGGATTCTTAGCTGAAAATGCAGAATTTGCTAGAAAATGTGAAGAAAATGGAATAACATTCATAGGTCCATCTTCAGAAATAATGGATCTTATGGGAGATAAAATAAACTCTAAAAAAATAGCTCACGAGGTAAATGTGCAGACTATACCTGGTGTAGAAAAAGCTATAAAATCTACAGCTGAAGCTAAAGAAGTTGCAGCTCAGATAGGTTATCCAGTAATGATAAAAGCTTCTAACGGTGGTGGCGGTAGAGGTATGAGAATCGTTCATCGTGAAGAAGACTTAGAATTAGAATATGAAACAGCTTGTAGTGAATCAAGAAAAGCATTTGGTGAAGATATAATATTCATAGAAAAATATATAGAAGATCCAAAACATATAGAAGTACAGATATTAGGTGACCAGTATGGAAACTTAGTACATCTTTATGAAAGAGACTGCTCTGTTCAGAGAAGACATCAGAAAATAATAGAATACGCACCAGCATTCTCTTTAAGTGAAAAAACTAGACAGGAAATATGTGCTGATGCAGTAAAACTTGCTAAACACGTTGGATACTCAAGTGCTGGTACATTAGAATTCCTTGTTGATAAACATGGAAACCACTACTTCATAGAAATGAACACAAGAATACAGGTTGAACACACTGTATCTGAAATGGTAACAGGAATAGACATAGTTCAGAGCCAGATACTAGTTGCAGAAGGCTACTCTTTAGATAGCCCTGAAATAGACATAAAATCTCAGGATGACGTACAGCTTAGAGGATACTCTATACAGTGCCGTGTTACTACTGAAGATCCTAAAAACAACTTCATGCCTGACACAGGAAAAATACAGGTATACAGAACTGGTTCAGGATTTGGTATAAGACTTGATGGTGGAAATGGATTTACAGGTGCAAACATAAGCCCATACTACGACAGCTTACTTGTTAAAACAATTTCTTATGATAGAACATTCAAAGGAGCTATAAACAAAACTCTAAGATCTATAAAAGAAATGAGAGTTAGAGGGGTTAAAACAAATGTAGGATTCCTTGTAAACGTACTTAACAACCCTCAATTTGAAAAAGGTTTATGCTCAACTAAATTCATAGATGAAAACCCAGAACTATTCGATATACAGGAAAGTAAAGATAGAGGAACTAAACTATTACAGTACATAGGAAACGTAATAGTAAATGAAAATAAATGTGCAGAAAAACCAAGATTTGATGCATTACATGAACCAGACTTATCAAGAGAAGTTCCTATAATAGAAGGAAGTAAAGCCAAATTTGAAAGACTTGGTAAAAAAGCATACATAGAAGAAATAGCAAACGATAAAAAAGTATTATTAACTGATACAACTATGCGTGATGCTCATCAGTCATTACTAGCTACTAGATTTAGAACTAATGACTTCTTAAACGTAGCAGAAGCAACTGATAAATATCAGAAAGACTTATTCTCACTTGAAATGTGGGGTGGAGCTACATACGACGTTGCATATAGATTCCTAAAAGAATCTCCATGGAAAAGACTTCAGAAATTAAGAGAAGCTATACCAGATATAAACTTCCAGATGTTACTAAGAGCTTCTAATGCTGTTGGATACAAAAACTATCCAGACAACGTAATAGAAGAATTCATAAAAGCATCTGCAAGAGAAGGAATAGACGTATTTAGAATATTCGATTCACTAAACTGGGTAGAAAACATGAAACCATCTATAACAACAGCTTTAGAAACTGGAAAAATAGTAGAAGGTACAATGTGCTACACAGGAGATATATTAGATAAGAGCAAATCTAAATATAACCTAGAATACTACATAAAAATGGCTAAAGAATTAGAAGCATTAGGTTCTGACATAATAGCAATAAAAGACATGTCAGGTCTATTAAAACCTTATGCAGCATACACTCTAGTAAAAGAACTTAAAAAAGAAGTAAAAGCTCCTATACACCTACATACTCACGACACAAGTGGAAACGGTGTTGCACTTTGCTTAATGGCAGCAGAAGCAGGAGTAGACATAATAGACTGTGCATTAGAATCAATGGCAGGATTAACAAGTCAGCCTTCTCTAAATGCTATAGTTGAAGCATTAAAACACACAGAAAGAGACACAGGAATAGACTTATACGGATATGATCAGCTTGGAAGATACTACAAAGACTTAAGAAAAGTATACAAAAGATTTGAATCAGACCTTACAAACTCTTGTGCAGAAATATACAACTTCGAAATACCAGGTGGACAGTACACTAACTTAAAACCTCAGGCAGACAGCTTAGGATTAGTAGGTAGATTCGATGAAGTAAAAGAAAACTACAAAGTTGCAAATGAAATAGTTGGTGACATAATAAAAGTTACTCCATCATCAAAAGTAGTTGGGGACTTAGCAATATTCATGTCTAAAAACAACTTAACAAAAGAAAACATATACGAAGAAGGAAAACACCTTGCATTCCCAGACTCAGTAGTTGACTACTGCAAAGGTATGATAGGACAGCCAGAAGGTGGAGTACCAAAAGAATTATCAGAAGTAGTACTAAAAGGTGAAGAAGCTATAACTGTAAGACCAGGTTCACTTCTACCAGCAGAAGATTTCGATGCTATAAAACAGCACTTAAAAGAAAAATTCGAACTAAAAGAAGTAACAGACCTTCAGGCGATAAGCTACGCATTATATCCAAAAGTATATGAAGAATACTTAGAACATATCAATGAATACAATGAAATATCTAAACTAGAAAGTGACGTATTCTTCTACGGATTAAACAAAAATGAAGAATGTGAAGTTGAAATAGAAGAAGGTAAAAACCTAACTATAAGACTTACTGACATAGGTGACGTTAAAGATGACGGATTCAGAACTGTTGATTTCGAATTAAATGGAATGATGAGATCTGTTGAAATCAAAGATAACAACTTCTCAGGAGCTATAAACCACGTTGAAAAAGCTGACATGGGAGACCCACTTCAGATAGGTGCAAGTATACCAGGTAAAGTGGTTAAACTTCTTGTAAAAGAAGGAGACGCAGTAACTAAGAACCAGCCATTAATAGTAATAGAAGCTATGAAGATGGAAACTAACATAGTTGCTAAAACTGATGGTGTAATAAAATCTATCAAAGTTGCAGACGGTGACATGGTAGTAGACAAACAGTTACTTATGATAATGAAAGAAGCAGAATAATTTAATAAAAGCAATACATCTAGGGAATAAGTTATTAAACTTATTCCCTATTTTTTACATTTATAAAATAAAAAATAGTATATTATTAATTAGAATCTCAATAAAATATTTTAAAACATAATTATTAAAAAGTGATATAATTTAGTCAGTAAAATTATTTATAGAAAAGAGGGAATTGATATGAATTATTCAATTGTTTATGCAACATCTACAGGAAATACAAAATTATTAGCAGATAATGTGGAAGAAGTACTAGGTTCAGAATGTGTTTATTTTGGACAGCCAGATGAAAAAGCCAAAAAATCAGATGTAATATTTATAGGATTTTGGACAGATAAGGGAACTTGTAACGAAGAAATAAAAGACTTTATATCAGAATTAAAAGATAAAAAAGTATTCATATTTGGATCAGCTGGAGCTGGAGATGAAGACTATCTAAAAATAGTAATAAACAATGTAAAAAAAGAAATAGATAAAAGCTGTGATGTAATAGGTGAATTTATGTGCCAGGGTAAAATGCAGCAAGGTGTTAAAGCTAGATATGAAAAAATGTTAGCTGAAAAACCAGGTGACGAACAAATACTAAGTTTAATTAAAAACTTTGAAGGAGCTTTAAATCATCCAAATGAAGACGATTTAACTAGACTTAAAAATAAAGTAAAAGAAGTCGTTGAGAAATAGAAAAATTATCATAAAAAGACAAAAAATTAGTTGAGAAAAATATTTTTCAAAAAAGTTAAAAAATTTTTAAAATAAAAGAGGAAAACGTATTTATATATAGAATTTAATACATTGTAGAGTTGTTCTTCGGCTCTAAACAAATTGCAAATTATTTTATTAATAAAAAATTACTATTCTCAAAGGTGGGTGTTCATATGAAAGTATATGATAGCAAAATGATAAGAAATGTAGCAATATTAGGTCACAGTGGATGTGGGAAAACAAATCTTATAGAAACAATATCTCACGTAGCAAATGAAAAAAAAATACCTAAACTTACTGCAAAAGCAAATATGACTTATAGTATGGGTCTTATCCCAATAGAATACGACGACTATAAATTCAATTTACTGGACACTCCAGGTTATTCTGATTTCAGTGGTGATGTTATATCAGCTTTAAAAGTATGTGATTTAGCTGTTATAGTAATAGATGCAACAGATCCATTACAGGTAGGAACTGAAAAAGCAATAGAGCTTACTGAAGGAATACCAAAACTAATGTTTATAAATAAAATAGATAATGAAAAAGCTAGATATAAAGACGTTATAGAAATGCTAAACGGAAAATTCGCTCATAAAATAATAGCTATGATAAGTCCAATATACAAAGACAAAAAATTCTGCGGACTACACAATGTTTTTGAAAATGTAGATGACTTAGAAGGCGAATTCAAAGAACAGGCAATAAGCATGAAAGAAGCTCTTATGGAATTAATAGCTGAAACTGACGATGAAACTTTAGAAAAATACTTCAGTGGAGAAGAATTAACTAAAGAAGAAATACAGAAAGGTATAATCATAGGAGTTCATAAAGGTGACATAATACCAGTTATATCTGGATCAACTATAAATAACGTAGGAACAAAAGAAATAATAGAAACTATATCAAACTATATAGAACCTACATATCTTGACAATGAAAGTCCATTCAAAGGACAGGTATTCAAAACTGTAGTAGACCCATTCGTAGGAAAAATGTCTTACATAAAAATAGTTCAGGGTACAGTTAAGAAAGAAACAGAAGTATACAACCTAAACAGAGAAGTAAAAGATAAATTAGCAAATATATACTCTATAAACGGAAGCGAACTTATAGAACTTGAATCAGCAAAAGCAGGAGATATAATAATAGTTGCTAAATCTCCAACATTAAAAACAGGAGATACTATATCTACTTGTAAAGATGAAATACCAGAAGATGAAATAAACTTCCCTAAACCACAGATATACTATGCTGTTAGTCCTAAAAACAAAAACGACGACGAAAAAGTTGGTACAATATTAGCTAAACTAACAGAAGAAGATCCAACACTTCACTTCTATAGAAATGCTGAAACAAAACAGGCTCTTCTAGGTGGACAGGGTGAACTTCATCTAAAAACAATAATAAACAAAATGAAAGACAAATTCGGTACAGAAGTAGAACTTAGCGACCTTAAAGTTGCATATAGAGAAACAATAAAAGGTAAATCAGATGTTCAAGGAAAACATAAAAAACAGTCTGGTGGACATGGACAGTACGGAGATGTAAAAATCAGATTTGAAAGATGTGAAAATGAATTTGAATTTGATGAAGAAATATTCGGTGGTTCCGTTCCAAAACAGTACATACCAGCAGTTGAAAAAGGATTAAAAGAAAGTATGGCAAAAGGTATACTAGCTGGATACCCAGTATGCAACATAAAAGCTACTCTTTACGATGGTTCTTATCACGATGTCGACTCTTCTGAAATGGCATTCAAAATGGCAGCTTCAATAGCATTCAAAAAAGGTATGGAAGAAGCACAGCCAGTACTTCTTGAACCAATCATGAAACTTTCTATAACAATACCAGATGAATACATGGGAGATGTTATGGGAGATATAAACAAGAGAAGAGGTAAAATACTAGGTATGGAACCTACTGACAATGGAAAACAGTTATTAATAGCTGAAGCTCCTCAGGCAGAAACATTCAAATATGCAATAGACCTAAGATCTATGACTCAGGGTAGAGGATACTTTGAAATGGAATTTGCTAGATATGCAGAAGTTCCTAACCAGATAGCTGAAAAAATAGTTGCAGCAGCTAAAAAATAAATTTATTTGAACAAAAAACTTAGAGTTTAACATAATATTTTAAGATATTGTCCTATATATGTGATAAAATTATATAGGACAATATTTTTTTGTAAAAATATAGAAGAAGGAAATTTATAATGGCAAAAATAAAAACAAAATACGTATGTCAGTCATGTGGATACGAAAATCCAAAATGGCTTGGAAAATGTCCAGAATGTATGAAGTGGAACACATTTGTGGAGGAAATAGAAGATAAAAGTTCAAAAAGTAATCATAGAGAAACTTTTGTAATAGATAAATCATCACAGAAACCTGTAAACATAAACTCAATAACAATAAAACATGAAGAAAGATTCTCTAGTGGAATAAATGAGTTAAACAGAGTATTAGGTGGTGGAATAGTTAGAGGATCACTTGTACTTGTAGGTGGAGACCCTGGGATTGGTAAATCAACACTACTTTTACAAGTATCTGAAAGTGTTGCACAGTCAGGAAAGAAAGTGCTATATATATCTGGAGAAGAATCAGAATCTCAGATAAAAATGAGAGCCGAAAGATTAAATGCGAAATCAGAAAATCTGTATATAATGGCAGAAAACAACTTAAACATAATAGAACATAACTTAGAAGGATTTGACCCAGATCTTATAATATTGGACTCAATCCAAACAGTATTCACACCGGATATAGCTTCGGCACCGGGTACAGTTAGCCAGATAAAAGAGGGTACTTCTAGATTTATGAGAATTTCTAAAAAAATGGGAATATCTACATTTGTCGTTGGACATGTAACAAAAGAAGGATCTTTAGCAGGTCCAAAGATAATGGAGCACATGGTCGATACAGTACTTTACTTTGAAGGGGAGAGATATAATACATACAGACTTATAAGAGCTGTAAAAAACAGATTTGGTTCTACAAATGAACTAGGTGTATTTGAAATGAGTGAAAAAGGGCTACAAGAGCTTGAAAACCCATCAAAAGCGCTTATCTCAGAAAAACCAGAAAACGCATCTGGATCAGTAATAGTATCGACTGTAGAGGGTACAAGACCGATGTTACTAGAGCTTCAGGCACTTGTATCGCCGACTAGCTTTGGTATACCTAGAAGAACAGCTACAGGAATAGATTTTAATAGGGTAAATTTACTACTTGCGGTGCTTGAAAAAAGAGCTGGAATGCAGATACAAAATCAAGACGTATACTTAAACATAGTAGGTGGAATAAAGATAAATGAGCCATCTATGGATTTAGGTGTTATACTAGCAGTTGCATCTGGATTTAGAAACATACCGATAAGCGGAGAAGTTGCTGTTACTGGAGAAGTTGGACTTACTGGAGAAATAAGGGGAGTAAGCTACATTGAAAAAAGAATATCTGAATGCAGAAAATTAGGCTTCAAAAAAATAATAATTCCAAAATCTAATTATGAAGCTGTAAAAGATGTAAAAGGTATAGAAATATGGCCAGTTGAAAATGTAAGACAGGCTATAAATATGGTATTGAGGGGAGAGTAGTTAGTACATGGATGTATATGTAACAGATAAAACAATGAGAAAAGAAGTACTTAAAATGATATCTCCAGGGACTCCTCTTAGACAAGGACTAGATAATGTCCTAAAGGCTAAAACAGGAGGACTTATAGTAATAGCAAATGATGAAAGTGTTATGGATTTAGTAGACGGTGGATTTGCTATACACGTTGAATATACTCCGTCATATCTTTATGAACTTGCAAAAATGGACGGTGCAATAGTGTTAAATTCTGATGTAGATGAGATATTATACGCAAACACGCAACTAATTCCAGATTATTCTATAAAAACATCAGAAACAGGTACTAGACATAGAACTGCTGAGAGGGTTGCAAAACAGACTAAAGCTATTGTAATTGCAATATCACAGAGAAGAAATGTAATATCTGTCTATAAAGGGGATCAGAAGTATGTAGTTGAAGACATATCAAAAATATTCACTAAGGCAAATCAGGCACTTCAAACTCTTGAAAAATATAAATCTGTATTAGACCAAGCAGTTGCGAGCTTAAACACGCTTGAATTCAATGGTTTTGTAACTATATACGACGTAGCGTTAGTATTACAAAAAATTGAAATGGTAATGAGGGTTACTGATATAATAGAAAGTTATTTACTAGAATTAGGAGTCGAAGGTGCACTTATAAAAATGCAGCTTGAAGAACTTATGGGTAGTACAAGAGAAGACCGGGAGCTAGTATTAAAAGACTATGGAACACAGGTAGCTTCTAGTGAATTTAAGGAAAAATTAGCAAACCTTACAGAAGATGAACTACTAGACCTTACAAATATAGCTAGACTGCTTGGCTATACAGGTGTATCGGAAAATATGGATATGCCTATAAAAACAAAAGGTTATAGAGTACTTAATAAGATTCACAGATTACCTAGAACAATAATAGAAAACTTAGTCAATTATTTTGATAATTTCCAAGATATACTAGGTGCTTCAATAGAAGAGTTAGACGAGGTAGAAGGAATAGGAGAAATAAGAGCTACTTACATAAGAAATGGGCTTGTAAAAATGAAACAGCTAGCATTATTGGATAGACATATTTAAAACCTGAGGAATAAAAATGCAATTATACAATTTATATAAAAAAATGATATAATAGACTAAGTTGGGGAAAAATGTGGCAAAATTGGTGAAATTTTGGTGAAGTTTGCTAATTTTGTTGTACATAAGTTAAAATTTAGTCTATAATAATAAAATATAATAGGGGAGGTGATACATTGATTAAGAAGATAGTAAGATTTTTAATTGGTGGATTAGGTTTAATCGTAGGTTCTTCTACTTACGTATCAGTAACACAGAATTTTAAAGTATTAACATATAACAATAAAACATACGAAGCAGTAGCAGCTGTAGTAGCAGGTTTAGTATTAGGAATCATATTTTATTTAATAGAGCCTTGGGTTATGAACAAAATTAGAAAAATAGCTAGGGCCGCAGAAAAAGAAATATCAAGATACCCTCAGGTTGATATACTACTTGGGTCTGTAGGTCTTATAGTTGGTTTTGTAATAGCCTATCTTGTAAGTGGACTTATAAACTCTATACCTATAGTAGGTAAAGCAATATCAGTACTTGTATACTTAGTACTGGGATACTTAGGAGTTAGAATAGCTCTTAAGAGTAAAAATGACCTTGCCAATTTTGGCAAATTAAACAAAAGATTAGCAGTTTCTCTTGCTAAAGAAAAAGAACAGGAAAAAGAATGCGAAAAATTAAAAGAAGAAGTCAAAGATTGTGGTGCAGCAATTCCTCCAAAAGTATTAGACACAAGTGTAATAATAGATGGAAGAATAGCAGATATATGCCAGACAGGCTTTATAGAAGGTAAACTAATAATACCAGCATTCGTACTAGAGGAGCTTAGACACATAGCAGACTCTGCTGATGACTTAAAAAGAGTAAGAGGTAGAAGAGGACTAGATATATTAAACATAATCCAGAAGGAATTAAATATAGAAGTTGAAATAAGCGAACAGGATTTCCCAGAAATAGCTGAAGTAGATAGTAAATTATTAAAACTAGCTCAGGTATTAGGTGGAAAAGTTGTTACAAATGACTTCAATTTAAACAAAGTTGCCCAGTTCCAGGGCGTTGAGGTCTTAAATATAAACGAGCTTGCAAATGCTGTTAAACCAGTTGCTATACCTGGTGAAGACATGGTAGTTCAGGTTGTAAAAGAAGGTAAAGAAGCTCAGCAGGGTATAGCATACCTTGATGACGGTACTATGATAGTTGTAGACGGTGGTAAAAAATACATGGGTCAGACTATAAAAGTACTAGTAACATCTGTTCTTCAGACACCAGCAGGTAGAATGATATTTGCAAAACCTAAGAATTAATTGTAAAATAAAAAATGATAGTGTAAAGTTGCTTAGGCTACTTTCAAAATAGAGAAAATAAAAATTAGAAAGGAATTAGTGAAATGAACAATAATGAATTAAAAGCTATTGCAAAAGAAGTAAGAATTGACATTATTAAGTCAGTTTCAGAAGCAAAATCAGGTCATCCAGGAGGATCATTATCAGCAGCAGATATACTAACAGTATTATACTTTGATGCTATGAATATAGACCCTTCTAACCCAAAATGGGAAGACAGAGATAGATTCGTTCTTTCTAAAGGTCATGGTGCACCAGCTTTATATGCAGTATTAGCTGAAAGAGGATACTTCCCTAAAGAAGAATTACTAAAACTTAGAAAATTTGGTGCTATGCTTCAGGGACATCCTGATATGAAAAAAACTCCAGGTGTTGATATGTCAACAGGTTCTTTAGGACAGGGATTATCAGCAGCAAACGGAATGGCTTTAGCAGCTAAATTAGATGGTAAAGACTACAACGTTTACGCTCTTCTTGGAGATGGAGAAGTTCAGGAAGGTATGATATGGGAAGCTGCAATGAGTGCTGCTCACTACAAATTAGATAACATAATAGCTTTCTTAGACCACAATGGTTTACAGATAGATGGTTCTAATGATGAAGTTATGAGCCTTGGAAAAATAGCTAAAAAATTCGATGCATTCGGATGGAATGTAATATCTATAGACGGACATGATTTCGATCAGATAAAAAAAGCTATAGAAATGGCTAAAGAAGAAGAAGGAAGACCTTCTATAGTTATATGTGAAACAGTAAAAGGTAAAGGAGTTTCATTCATGGAAGACCAGGCTGGATGGCATGGTAAAGCTCCAAACGCTGAAGAAACAGCTAAAGCATTAGAAGACTTAGAAGGAGGACTTAAATAATGGAAAGTATAGCAACTAGAGAGGCTTATGGAAAAACACTAGTAGAATTAGTTGAAAATAAAGATATAGTAGTTCTTGATGCAGACTTAGCAGGAGCTACAAAAACTGTAATGTTCAAAAAAGCATGCCCAGAAAGATTCTTCGATATGGGTATAGCAGAAGGTGATATGATGGGTACAGCAGCAGGTCTTGCAGTATCTGGAAAAATACCTTTCGCAAGTACTTTTGCAATATTCGCAGCAGGTAGAGGATTTGAACAGATAAGAAACTCTATATGCTACCCAAATATAAACGTTAAAATAGCTGCTACTCATGCAGGTGTTACAGTTGGGGAAGACGGAGGAAGTCACCAGGCAATAGAAGATATTTCACTAATGAGAAGTTTACCAAACATGGTAGTATTAAACCCAGCAGATGCTGTTGAAGCTAGACAGATGGTATTAGCTGCAGCTGAATACGTTGGACCAATGTACTTAAGATTTGGTAGAGCTGCTACTCCAGTTATACATGACGAATCATACAAATTCGAATTAGGAAAAGGTGAAGTAGTTAAAGAAGGTAAAGATGTATCTATAATAGCTACAGGTATAATGGTTGCTAAAGCATTAGAAGCTGCTGAAACTTTAAAAGCAGAAGGAATAGATGCAGAAGTAATAAACATATCTACAATAAAACCTTTAGACAACGAACTTGTTTTAGCATCAGCTAAGAAAACAGGAAAAGTTGTTACAGCTGAAGAACACAGTATAATAGGTGGATTAGGTTCTGCAGTATGTGAATTATTAGCAGAAGAACATCCAGTTAAAGTAACTAGAATAGGTGTTAAAGACGTATTTGGACAGTCAGGATCACCAGCTGCATTACTAGAACACTACGGACTAACTGCAGCAGACATAGTTAAAGCTTGTAAATAAATAGTTTAAAATAGAAACGTAAAAAGGAAACGAATTAACGCTCCAGGCAATCAAGTTGCATTGTCGCTGTTAATTTCGTTTCCTTTTTTTACGCACATAGTTAAACTTATTTACATTGAGCTAATGCAAGGGGAAGTTTTTAAAATGAGATGGATGATAAGAAAATAGGAAGAATATTAATGTTCATGGCTTCGACATGTGCAAAAGCGGAGCTTTTTAGAGGTTGCACATGTTTGCAGATAATCACTATTAATATTTTTCCTATTTTCTTATCGGGTAAAATGTTAAACTGTATAATAAAAAATAACTATTAAAAAGTAAGTTTAAAGGAACGTCTTTTGATGTTCCTTTTTATATTTTGTAAATAATGATAAAATAAGGTTAGATGATTATGTTTTGGAAAGGAAAAATGATATGAATACTGTTATGATTGTTGCCGCTGGTAGTGGTAAGAGGATGAATGCAGGGATAAATAAGCAGTTTATTGAGATAAATGGGAAAGAGATTGTTGCTCATACGATAGAGAGGTTTTACAATTCTCCTCTGATAGATGAGATTATTCTTTGTATTAAGGAAGAGGAAGAGGATTTTGTTAGGGAGAATATAATAGATAAGTATGGTTTTAAGGATATAGTTATATCTTATGGTGGTAAGGAAAGACAGGATACGATAAATAATGGGCTTGAGAAAGTTAGTCCTGATTGTGATATTTTACTTATCCATGATGGTGCAAGACCTTTTGTTACAGATGAGATTATAGAGAATGCTGTTAATGAAACTAAGAAGTTAAAGGCAACTGTTGTCGGTGTTATGGTCAAGGATACTATAAAGATTGTCGATGGAAATGAGATAGTAGATACTCCAAATAGGGCAAATCTTTGGGCTGCTCAGACACCACAGTCTTTTGATTTTAATTTGATAAAAGACGCGTATGAGCTTGCGTATAGAGATGGATTCTATGGAACTGATGATGCTATGATTGCAGAGCACGCAGGTCATAAGGTGTATATGATTCAGGGAAGTTACGACAATATAAAAATAACTAGTCCTGAAGACTTACCTATATCTGAGGTTATTTCCCGGGGAATAAATTCTTAAAAATGCTACATAAATAGTAAAATAATATAAAAATAATAAATAAAAAACTGAGATATTAAAAGTAGGTGATTCTATGAAATACACAGGAACGACTTACAGACCTCCATTTGAAGTTAATTCTCTTTTGCTCCAAGTAACAGCAGGGTGTAGCCACAATAAGTGTACGTTCTGCACTATGTACAAAGATGTTCCTTTTGAAGTTGAAAGTATGGAACAGATTGAAGCTGATTTAAGAGAAGCGAGGGGGAGAAGAAAAAGAATAAAGAAAGTATTTTTAGAAAATGGAGATCCTTTTGTTTTAAGTGGAGATAAGTTAAAACAGATTGCTGAAAAGATAGAGGAGATTATTCCTGAAGTGGAAAATATCTCTATGTTTGCTACAATAAAGAATATCATTGATAAAACGGATGATGAGTTAAAAGAGCTTAGAAAACTTAAAATAAACAATTTAAATGTAGGGATAGAGTCTGGATTAGAAGAAGCGGTCGAGTTTATGAATAAGGGATATACTGTAGAAGTTGCCAAAAGAGAGCTTAAAAGACTTGAAAATGCAGGAATGGACTATAGTATAAACATAATAACTGGCTGCGGTGGAAGTGATAAGAGTAGAGAAAATGCGATAAAAACAGCGGAACTTGTCAACGAATTAAATCCAAAGATAGTATTTGTGGGGAGTATTTACGCTGATGAGGGAAGTAAGCTGGAAAAATTAAAGGCAATAGGAAAATTCAATGAGAATACTCTTAGAGAAAACATACAAGAAGAAAAATTGTTCATCGAGAAACTAGATGAAAGAGATATAGAATTCTTTGGATTACATCCATCAAATGCTGTAAGATTACATGGAAACTTATCTAAAGATAAAGAAACTATGATTGAAAAATTAGACAATGCATTAAAAGAAATACAAGATGAAACCTTGGATAAAGTGAGTAAAAGAGGTTTTGAAGGAACTGTAGAATTTTAATAAACAGAAATGAATGGAATTTTATAAACAGATAGGAGAGAGAATATGAGAGTTGGAATGGGATACGACGTACATAGACTTGTAGAAGATAGAAAGCTTATAATCGGTGGAGTGGAAATTCCTCACGAAAAAGGATTACTAGGACATTCTGATGCAGATGTACTTACACATGCTGTTATGGATTCAATACTTGGTGCTATGGCTATGGGAGATATTGGGAAACACTTCCCAGACACAGATCCAAAGTTTAAAGGAGCAGATAGCTTAAAACTTATGGAACATGTATATGAAATTATGAAAGAAGAAGGATATGTACTTGGAAACATAGACTGTACTATAATTGCACAGGCTCCAAAGATGGCTCCACACATACCACAGATGAGAGAAAATTTTGCTAGAATAATGCACACAGACATAAAAAATATAAACGTAAAAGCTACAACAGAAGAAAAACTAGGATTTACTGGAAGTGGAGAGGGAATTTCTGCACAAAGTATATGTTTATTATTGACAGAATTTAATAAATAATATATCATTGAGAATATAAGTGAAACAAATAACACAATTATAGACTATAGGATAAAACTATATTATCTATAGAAAATTTATATGATTGCAATGATAAAGAAGTAGTAGGTAGTGAAAGTCTTACAGAGAGGAAATGTTGATGAGAAATTTCTAGATGGAAGCAACTGAACCAATCTTTTAGCTTAGAGGGGTAGCAACCTCTACGGATGGAGCCGTTATACTCCAGCAAGAGAATCACATGTTTTGTGATTAACTAGAGTGGTACCGCGGAAACTATGCCTTTCGTCTCTATTAAGAGATGAAAGGCTTTTTTTATTATAAAAAATAATTATTAAAAATTAATCTATAAAATCAAAAAGGAGAATAAAAAAGATGGCAAAAAATGATAAACAGTTCGTTGAAGAAATTACACCTATGGAGGTAGACTTTGCTCAGTGGTATACAGATGTTGTTACTAAAACTGACTTAGTTGACTACGCTCCAGTAAAAGGATTCATGGTTATAAAACCTTATGGATACGCATTATGGGAAAAAATACAGGAATTCTTCGATGCTAAAATAAAAGCAACAGGACACAAAAACTGCTACTTCCCACTATTAATACCAGAAAGCTTATTAACTAAAGAAGCAGAACACGTTGAAGGTTTCGCTCCAGAAGTTGCTTGGGTAACTCAGGGTGGAAACAAAACATTAGAAGAAAGACTATGTGTTAGACCAACTTCTGAAACAATAATATGTACAATGTACGCTAAATGGTTAAAATCATACAGAGAATTACCATACCTATACAACCAGTGGTGTTCAGTTGTAAGATGGGAAAAAACTACTAGACCATTCTTAAGAACTTCTGAATTCTTATGGCAGGAAGGTCATACTCTACATGAAACATACGAAGAAGCAGAAAAAGAAACATTAGACATACTTCAGATGTACAAAGAAGTATGTGAAGACTTATTAGCTATGCCAGTTATAGATGGACAGAAATCTGAAAGTGAAAAATTCGCTGGTGGAGAAAGAACATACACAATAGAAGCTATGATGCACGATGGTAAAGCATTACAGTCAGGAACAAGTCACTTCTTAGGACAGCACTTCACTAAAGCATTTGACATAACATTTGCAGATAGAGAAGGTGGAATGTCTCATCCATACCACACTTCTTGGGGTATATCAACTAGATTAATAGGTGGACTTATAATGACTCACTCTGACAACAGAGGTCTTGTACTTCCTCCAAGAATAGCTCCAACTCAGGTAATGATAATACCTATAGCTGCAAACAAAGGTGGAGTAATGGAAAAAGTTGACGAATTATACACTGCATTAAAAGAAAAAGGTGCTAGAGTAGAAGTTGATGATAGACCAAACTACTCAACTGGATACAAACTAAACGACAGCGAAATGAAAGGTATACCAGTAAGAATAGAAATAGGACCAAAAGATATAGAAAACAACCAGGCTATGGTATTCAGAAGAGATACATTAGAAAAAGAAGCAGTATCTTTAGACAACTTAGTTGAATATGTAACTGGATTATTCGATACTATACACAATGATATGTTAGAAAAAGCTAGAAAACACAGAGAAAACAGAACTTCTGTAGCTAAAGATATGACTGAATTCAAAGCTGCTTTAGAAGAAAAACCAGGATTCATAAAAGCTATGTGGTGTGGATGCCCAGAATGTGAAGCTAAAATAAAAGAAGAAACTACAGCTACAATAAGATGTATACCATTCGAACAGGAAGATCTTGGAACTAACAAATGTGTATACTGTGGAAAAGAAGCTAAAGACATGGTTATAATAGCTAAAGCATACTAAGAATAGAAATTAAATAAAGCCTGAAAAGTCTGCCGGATTCTTTGATGGCAGGCTTTTTATGTTTGTATAATAAAATTGCTGAGGTGATGCAAATGAGATTTTCAAAAATGTTCATACCTACAAAAAGAGAAATACCTACAGATGTGGAAATAGAAAGTCATAAACTTATGATAAGATCTGGAATGATAAAAAAATCTGCTTCTGGAATATACAACCAGTTACCCTTAGGACTAAAGGTAGAGAAAAAAATAGAAAGTATAATAAAAGAAGAAGTAGAGGATGCAGATTTCCGGGAAATGCTTTGTTCTGCACTTATTCCATCAGAATTATGGCAGGAATCAGGAAGATGGGCTAGAAGAGGAGCAGAAATGTTCAGACTTGAAGACAGAACTGGCAAAGAATTCTGCTTAGGGCCTACACATGAAGAAGTATTTACAGATATAGTTAGACAGGAAGTAAGCTCATACAAACAGTTACCAGTGAAACTATACCAGATACAGAGTAAATATAGAGATGAAAAAAAACCTAGATTTGGTGCGATAAGAACAAAATCATTTACAATGTTTGACGCATACAGCTTTGACAAAGACGAAGAAAGCCTAAACAAATCTTATGAAGAAATGATAGCAGCATTCAAAAGAATATTTGACAGATGTGGTGTTAAATATAGCTTAGTTGAAGCAGAATCAGGAATAGAAGGTGCTCCATCATCAATAGAATTCATGGTTAAATCTGAAATAGGTGAAGATGAGTTAGCGATATGTTCTGATTGTACTTATGCAGCAAACAGAGAAAGTGCAGAATGTATGCCAAGAGAATTTGAAGCTGAGGAATTAGGAACACTTGAAGAAGTACACACTCCAGATGCTAGAACAATAAAAGATTTAGAAGAATTCTTTAGTGCTGAAGGAAACAGATTTGCGAAGACAATAATATACTACGCCGATGGAAAAACTGTAACAGTTGTTGTAAGAGGCGATAGAGAAGTAAACGAAAACAAAGTAAAAAGAGCGATTGGTGAAGTAGAAGAATTTGGACTTGCTACAGACGAAATGGTAAAAGATGTAACAGGATCTGAGGTCGGATTTGCTGGGCCAATAGGAATAAACTCTGACATATTACTTATAGATGAAGAAATAGCAAACGGCAAAAACCTAATAACAGGTGCAAACAAAACTGGATACCACTTCAAAAATGCAAACTTTGGAAGAGATTTTGAAGGAACTGTTGGAGATTTTAGAACTGTTAGAGAAGGGGATAAATGCCCTAAATGTGGTGCTCCTCTAAAAATAAGAAGGGGAATCGAAATAGGACATATATTCAAAGCAGGTCAGAAATTCTCTGAAAATATGAACGCAATGTACAGAAGTGAAGAAGAAACTGATGAATATATCCAGCTTGGATGCTATGAAATAGGTACAGAAAGACTAACTGCTACAATAATAGAGCAGAACTTTGACGCAGACGGAATAGTTTGGCCGCTTAGTGTAGCTCCATTTGAAGTAGAGATAATTCCTGTAAACTTAAAAAATGAGGATGTTGTAAATACTGCTGAAAGAATTTACAAAGAACTTAAACTTATGGGAGTAGATGTACTAATAGACGATAGAGATGCTAGACCAGGAACTAAGTTTAAAGACTCTGATTTAATAGGAATTCCTGTGAGAATAACTGTAGGAAGAGATTTAAAAGAAGGTTTAGTTGAAATGAAGTTTAGAAATAGCGAAGAAAGAGAACTAATATCTGCGGTAGATGCAGCAGAAATAGTAAGAGAAAAAATATCAGAACTTAGATAATAGGAAAAGAGGGAGTAACTCAACTAACACTTGCGCCTATACAGGCGACGGGCGTGTTAGTCGAGTTATCTCCCTCTTTTGGTATATAAATATATACTTTTGGGAGTTTTTCTTAAATGTGTGTAGATTGAATACAAATTACTTTTGGCTAATATTTTATTCATCTACTTTTTTAGATTTAATATACAAATATATTGCCATTGGTACTACTAAAACAAGATATATATTTATTATAATTTTTCCTATGAATATATAAGCTATTGAAGCAACTATTCCAAGAATGAGCCAAAACATACAAATAGTATTATTATTTTTTTCTGAAAATACATTTCTATGAATTATTTCAGCTATTATAGAATATGTGATTATTAATAATACATAGATATCTACTATTTTAAATGCTATTTTATCTATATTTTTTACATTAAATTTATCTAAAATAAATATAAATACAGGTATTAATATAGCAAGAATTAGTATATAGTAAAGAAATTTTTTGTAATCTTTTTTAGTGAAATCTAGCATTGTCTACAACTCCTTAATTTTCTACACTTCTATAACTTGTATAATCTCCATATTTTTTTCCTCCTGCTGGAGTAAATGACCATACATATTTATATGGAATAATCTTACCACCAACACCTTTATATACTTTACTTCTGACAGTACCATTTGTTGCCATTGATATTATAGTTGTTATTGCAGAAGAACCCATAGCCACGATAACAGTTGAGCCTGTTATATTACCTATCCGAGCTGCTATTCCTGCGGCTAATACTGTAGCAGTAGTTGTCTTTTTCCAACTTATTTTTTTATTAATTGAACCTATATAAGTATAACTACTTTTTTTTGCACTTTTTAATGTATATTCTATATTTTTATTTGTATCCTCTGAAACTATTTCTTCATCTATTTTTAATTCACCTAATTCTTCGTTATAACTTACAACACTTTTTTCTCCAGTAGAGTTATTTATGACATCTATATTTCTAGAATTATCTGAACTATAATAATATTTATATGTGTAATTAACACCATCTAAATTTACTATTTCTTCGTAGTTTGATTCATATATATCTCCAGAATCTGATGTATCTTGTCTAATTATTGTATCTTTCACATAATTATCATTATTTTTAATATAAGCATAAGAAGATGTAATATTTGTAGCTATTAAACTTCCACATATTATTGTTGATGCAAATATTTTAAAATTTTTATTCATAATTTTATCCTCTTTAGTATATTATTTTTTTAAAACGTTTTTAAATTGTTTTAATAATAACACTTTTTTATTTTTGGTACAATAAAAAAGTATTATTTGTAATTGATTTGTCATTAATTTAACTAACTGTTTTTTTCCTATTTTTGCAGTTATAAAAATTGATTAAATGAATTATTATAATTCAACGTATTGGCTTTTTTATATAACTTTTAATAAAATTTCAAAATTAAGAATTATTAATTTAAAATGAAAATTTACAAAATTATTACAGTTGTAATGAAATAAACAAATGTACAGATTTAAATGATATAATAAAGATAATAAATAAGTTACACAGATTGGTAAATTTTATTAGGAGGTAGTTAATATGAAGAAAAAAATTTTATGTATTTTATTAAGTTTTATATTTATTATGCTATCAGTATTTTCAACTTTTGCCGAATCAAATATTGATGAAGTTAATAAAGTTATGCCAAATAATATAGAAATGCTAGACTTGGGAGGTGGACCTTCTCCTTCGGGTGGATGGGAAGCTAAAAAAGACGTTGTTACTAAATTTAATAGTCTAAAGAAAATAGATGCGGCAATAAAGTATAATCAATCTATAGTTGATAAAGTTGACAAAGCATCACCATATGTTGATTTTGCTAATATGGTAGCTTCAGAATTTATAGGAAGTATACCAGGAGCATCAGTATATACAGTTACTAGTATATATAGTGTAGTTAACTCATTACCTTATTCAACATATTCTGTAGCAAGTAAATCATTATCTGTTTTAAAAAGTGCTAGAAAAAGAGTTGTTAGTAATGGGTCAGCATCTGTAAAAACAAGAGTATTTTATAGACCAGCTAATAATGTTCATTGGTTTACATACTATTAAATTTATAATTATAGATTAGGTGATTTGTATGACACAGTTAACTGAAAAACAAGAAAAGATATTATATTTTTCAGCTTGGAATATATTTTCTGTAATAGCTTTTGTATATCTGTATAAAATAGGAGGATCACCTCGGACATTTACCCCATTGGCGTTTATGGGTAACTTCTATTTATTTGTTTTTAAATTTAAAATGCACGAACCAAAAGAAGAGGATGAGAAAATATCATTCAAATCAGGAGTATTTGTATGCATATTAGATGTGATAATAATACTACTTCTATTTGTAACAATAATCGTCCTAAAAAAAGCTGAACTTGTAAAAAACTTTGGAATACTTCTGATAATATATGCAATGTTTGGTGAAAAATATAGAAAAAAAGTATTTGAAAAAATAAGAATTAAAAAATAAAAACTTATAAAAAATGCTGTTACATACAATTGTAACAGCATTTTTTATAAGTTTTTATCTATAGGTTTAACTTTACTTTTGGCTAATATTTTACGTATATATCTACTATTTTGGATGCTATTTTATCTATATTTTTATAATAAAAAAACTCACATAAAATGTGAGCTTATAGTTATAAATAAAATAATTGTCGTCGCCAATTCGACGAGAATTATTTTTTAAAAAGATACTGTCATCGTCTATTCGATGAGAGGTCTCTTTTGTATAAAGTAGTAAAAAATTGTTATTACTTATATATATAATACATTAGATTTATACTATAAGTCAATGAAAGGAGAAAGGAAATTTATATGCTAAGAGTAAATTTATTTTTTGATGAGAGTGGGAAAAATGATGATACAATAAAAACAATGGGGAGTTTAATGGTACCTGAAAAAGTATATAGATATAAAGATATTCTTGAATTAAATGAAAGATTAAAACTTGAAAAATTTAAATTACATTGGACTCAATATAATGGTGGAAATAAAGAGGCTGAGATATACAAAGAAATAGTCACAGTATTTTCAAAGTACTTATCTTTATGTGAGTTTAATATAATTAGATATGATTACCCTAATAATGTAAGTAGGGAAAAACTTAATAATATGATATATAGTAAAATACCAGAAAGAGTAATGTATGGTCTATTAAGATATCAAGGGAAAGGAATAGATGTAAATGCCAACATTTATGTTGAGGATGCTAATGTTTATAAAAAATTAGAATTACATAAAACTCTAGATAAAGAAATGAATAGGCAAGCACTATATAGGGGAATCAACTTTGAAATTGAACATTTTTCATATAAACATAAAAATGAAGAGATAGGAGTAGAATTTACAGATCTTATATTAGGAGTAGTTAGAAATATTGTTGAAAATAAATCAAATAGTATAAGGTCACAAAGGAAGAATTATTTAATTGTTGAGTTTCTTAAAAATAATAAGTTTAAAGAATTTATTAAAAACATTAAATATTTTGAGTGGGATTACTCAAGAAATCTTACGAAAATAGATTTTTCGGATTATGTTAATATATTTTTATCAAATCAAAAAGAGTGGATAGAATATTTAGAAAAAGAAAGTTAGTTTTATTTTTATGTGGCAGCTAAAAAGTTTACAACCCTCTCTAGCTCCGATTTATGTTATAATAAACTGTATAATAATGAGATTTTAGGCAATTTTGCCGAATTAGTTTAATTTTAGGAGGAATAATATGAGCAACGTAAGAGTAAGATTTGCACCAAGTCCAACAGGATTTGTACATATAGGTAGTTTAAGAACAGCTCTTTACAACTATTTATTCGCAAAACACGCAGGTGGAGAATATATACTAAGAGTAGAAGATACTGATAGAACTAGACTTGTTGATGGTGCTATAGAAAACATGCTTAATGCAATGAAATGGGCAGGAGTAAACCACACAGAAGGTGTTATGTTAGATGAAAATGGAAATGTAACACAGAAAGGTGAATACGGTCCATATATACAGTCTGAAAGATTAGACATATACCAGAAATACATAAAAGAACTTTTAGATTCTGGAAAAGCATACTACTGCTTCTGTACAAAAGAAAGATTAGATGCAGTTAGAGAACAGCAGAAAGAAGCTGGAGAAACTCCAAGATACGATGGACATTGTAGAGATTTAACTCCAGAAGAAGTACAGGCTAAAATAGATGCTGGTGAACCGTACGTTATAAGACTTAGATTACCAGAAGACCACAAAATAACATTCACTGACTTAGTAAGAGGTGATATGGAATTCAACACAAATGACTTAGATGATCAGGTACTTATAAAAACTGATGGATTCCCAACATATCATTTTGCAGTTGTTGTAGATGACCATTTAATGAAAATAACTCATATAATAAGAGGGGAAGAATGGGTTTCTTCAACTCCAAAACACGTATATCTATACGAAGCTTTTGGATGGGAAAAACCAGTATTTGTACACCTTCCAAACATATTAAATACAGAAAAGAAAAAATTAAGTAAAAGACAGGGTGATGTAGCTGTTGAAGACTTCAAGAAAAAGGGATACCTTCCAGAAGGTCTTGTAAACTACGTAGCTCTAGTTGGTTGGTCACCAGAAGACAATCAGGAAATATTCTCTATGGAAGAATTAGAAAAAGCCTTCTCTATAGAAAGAGTATCTAAGAGTGGAGGAGTATTTGATACTGAAAAATTAAACTGGGTTAACCACCACTACATGAAAGAAGCAGATGATGCTGTTTTAGCTGAGTTATGTATGCCATACTTAGTAGAAGCTGGATACATAGCAGAAGATGAAAAAGAAGCTAAAATGGATCTAGTTAAAGAAATAGTAAGTGCAGTTAAAGAAAAATTACACTATGCAAAAGAAATAACTGACCACGTTTCTATATTCTTTGGAGATAAATTCGAAATAGAAACTGAAGAAGGTATGGAATTCTTAAAATTAGAACATATACCAACACTATTCGATGCTTTAAGAGAAAAAATAGAAGCAGCAGAAAACTTTGATGCAGATAGCAACTTCGCTATACTAAAATCAATACAGAAAGAATACAAAATAAAAGGTAAAAACTTATACATGGGATCAAGAATAATGTTAACAGGACAGATGCATGGTCCAGACATCCCAAAAGTTATGGAAGTATTAGGTAAAGAAAACTGCCTAAGAAGACTTGACTACGTAAAAGCTAACGTACTAGACAAATTAAACTAGTATAAAATAAAGTCCAAAGAGGTGATAAGGATGAAAGTATACAATACATTAACAAACAAAAAAGAAGAATTTGTACCATTAGAAGAAGGAAAAGTGAAAATGTATGTGTGCGGGCCTACAGTGTACAACTATATACATATAGGTAATGCAAGACCATTCATAATGTTTGATACTTTAAGAAGATACTTAGAATATCAGGGTTATGATGTAACTTATGTACAGAACTTTACAGATGTAGACGATAAGATAATAAAAAGAAGCCACGAAGAAGGAATATCTCCAGAAGAAGTAGCTGAAAAATATATAAAAGAATACTTTGTTGACTGCGATGGACTAGGAATAAAAAGAGCTACAGTTCATCCACAGGTTACACAGAATATTCCACAGATAATAGAATTTATCCAGGAACTAGAAGAAAAAGGATACGCTTATGCAGTAAACGGAGATGTATACTTTGACACTAGAAAATTTGAAGGATATGGAAAATTATCTGGACAGAATATAGATGACCTAGAAGCTGGAGCAAGAATAGAAGTAAATGAACAGAAAAGACATCCAATGGACTTCGTTTTATGGAAAGCTAAAAAAGAAGGTGAACCAGGATGGGATAGTCCATGGGGCGAAGGTAGACCAGGTTGGCATATAGAATGTTCTGTTATGTCTAAGAGATATCTTGGAGAAACTATAGATATACACGCAGGTGGACAGGACTTAACATTCCCTCACCACGAAAATGAAATAGCTCAGAGTGAAGCTAGAAGTGGTAAACCATTTGCTAAATACTGGATGCACAACGGATATATAAATGTAAACAACGAAAAAATGAGTAAATCAAAAGGAAACTTCTTCACTGTAAGAGATATATCTAAAAAATACGATCTTGAAATAGTTAGATTCTTCCTATTATCAGCTCATTACAAAAGCCCAGTAAACTTCAGCGACGACTTATTAGCACAGGCTGGAGCAGGACTTGAAAGACTTTACAATACTAAAGAAAAATTAGTATTTACATTATCTCACTTAGAAGGTGAAATGACTGATGCAGAAAAAGCATTAGTTGAAGAACTTGACGGATTTAGAAAGAAATTTGTTGAAGTTATGGATGATGACTTAAATACTGCAGATGCTATAACTGCTATATTTGAATTATCTAAATTTATAAACTTAAATGTAGACGAAAATTCTTCTAAAGAATTTGCAGAAAAATGCTTAGCTGAATTTAACGAACTTACAGGAGTTTTAAATATAGTAAATAAAGAAAAAGACAACTCTGTAGATGCAGAAGTAGAAGCTTTAATACAGCAGAGAACTGATGCTAAAAAGAATAAAGATTTCGCAAAAGCAGATGCTATAAGACAGCAGCTTCTTGATATGGGAATCGTTCTTGAAGATACTAGACAGGGTGTTAAATGGAAAAGAGTATAGAAAATGGAAAAAAGTGAATTAATAACTATGTCTCCATTGGTACTTGCTTATCTTGGGGACACTGTGTATGAATCTTATATAAGAGAATATTTAATCAAAAAAAATTGCAATAACAAGGTGAACACTCTTCACAAGCAGGCAATAAAATATGTAAATGCAAATGCTCAGTCTAAGGTTATTCACACTATAGAGAATGATTTAACTGAGGAAGAGATGAGGATCTTTAAGAGAGGAAGAAACCAGAAGTCTAACACTGCTCCAAAGAATATGGATATAGTGGACTACAAACACGCAACTGGTTTTGAAGCTCTGATTGGTTATCTTTATCTTGATAAGCAGATAGATAGACTTGAAGAGATTGTTAGAAGAGGAATTGCGATAATAGAAGAAGATATGTAAATGAAAAAATGCCCAGTTGGAGCTTTTAAATGCCCAGTTGGGCATTTTTGTTGTAATTATATAAAAAATATGGTATATTTTTGGTATTATTTGACGGTTTACAATAAAAAGATAGATATATTTAAGATAGAAATGTAAAATTTAGTCTGAGTAAAGGATAATATAAAAATGAGAGATAAAATTAAAGAACGGATAAAAATAATTGTAACAGCTATAGTTATTGCTGTAACAGTATCTATATTTGTGCAGCCTGTTTTAGTTGATGGTAGCTCTATGTTTCCAACGCTTAAAGATAAGGATTATCTAATAGTAAATAAGTTTATGTATAAGTTAGATGAACCTGAAAGAGAAGATATT
>OFOU01000695.1_pt1 | contig 25402 bp, 20 predicted proteins | sample 1542061 | NCBI WGS metagenome assembly OFOU01 (sample SAMN04209239, study PRJEB22552) | human gut metagenome | biome: gut; material: feces | host: Homo sapiens | place: USA: Oklahoma
AGGCCGAGGTGGGCAGCTCCGGCGGATACAGCTGGGTTCGCATCTTCGTGGCGGGGGTGCAGCGTTACGCCGCCGTGCTGGCCGACCGCTGCCAGCTTGTGACGCTCTCCCCGGGCGACGCGTTCGCGGCCTGCGTGGCGCAAGGAGGCTCGGGTGATGGCGCAGAGGAGCTGAAAGCGCAGCTTGAGGCGGCAAACGCTCGGGCGGATGCCGAGGCCCGCCGCGCAGATGAAGCAGACAAGCGCGCAGACACAGCCGATAAGCACGCGGCTGAAACGGACAAGCGCCTGGCGAGTGCCAAGGCATATGTCGCGGAGGTGTGAAAATGAAAATCACGACGGACAGCGAGTTTTTGAGCAAAGCGGCCAGCTTGGTTACGGAATACACGGATGAGCATCTGGACAAATCCGATGAAAAGCCGGAGTATAGCGTATTTGTGGTGTGGTACTGCAAAACTTTACAGAATTTTAAAGCATTGCTATCCACGACGCTTTTTGACGGCATGTATTACGAGGTAACCTATAACGGTGACAAGAACGAAATGTACTTGGATGCCTACAAGAAATTTGAAAATCGGTGCATGGAGGCATAGACCGTGTTCTTTCATTTCTTTGTATGTTTTTGTATGTTTTTTCATTAAGGAGGACGTTTTTATGCAGGCTTTTCTTCTTATCCTGTCTCTTGCAATCATCGTCGAGGCTTTGGTCCAATACGCTAAGACCGTCATTACGATGCTTGAGAACAAACAGTACAAAACCTTCGGAACGCAGCTGGCTGCTATCCTTATTGCGGTCTTTATCTGCTTCGCCGCTGGGGCTGATATCTTCGCCCTTATGGGGATTTCTTTCTCCGTTCACTGGCTGGGTACTCTGCTCACAGGGATCGTCATTTCCCGCGGTTCGAACTATGCAAGCGACCTCATCAAAAGGCTTCAAAACCCGGACATCGGGGAGATTGTTCTGGAGGACATCGTTGAAGCAGCAGATCCCGCAAACAAAGCTGCGGTACACATCAGCGGCGTGCCCCCGAATGCATGACAAAAAGGTGCAATGAAAGCGCTGTATGCGGCCTCATTCGCACCCGTAAACAATCGTTTTTACACACTTTAAAAGGGCGTTTACATGGGCTTTTTAACCCGTTGTAAACGCCCTTTTCTTTTTGCCTTTTTGTTGCAATTTTGCAACATGCTTTTCTCATTCTTTCTGAAAACTTTTCTCATTCTTTTTGAAAAGCAACAGATGACAAGGGCGGGGAATATGCTTTCAGGCAGGAAGGGCGCAATGTGTGGCGCGGCGCTTTTGACGGCTGGCTCGTGGCGAAGGCGGCGGAAAGCGGAGCGGAGCTGCTGGACGGTACCGCCGCGATTGCCTGTGAAGAAGAGAACGGCGCTGTTTGGGTCACGCTGCAGAACAGGGAACGCTGTAAAGTGCGGGCAAGGTATCTGCTGGACTGCGAGGGCGTGACGGGCGCGCTGAAACGGAAGCTGGCGCCGGGCCCGGCGCAGTATATCACAACGTTTCAAACCTTTAACGAGGGCCGCATCGCGCTGGACCCGCATTATTTTTACGCCTATCTTCAGCCGGAGCTTTCGGAGTACGACGCATGGTTCAATGTGAAGGACGGCTTTCTGGTGCTGGGCGTGTCGGTGCGGGATGCGAAGCGGGCGGAATATTTTTATCGGCGTTTCCTTTCCTACATGGAGGAGCGGCACGGCCTGTGCACCGGCCGGGAGGAAAGACGCGAGAAATGGCTGATGCCCCGTATTCCGCCCGGCTGTCCCATCTATTATGGACAGGGACGCGTTTTGTGCGCGGGCGAAGCGGCGGGGTTTCTGAACCCGATGGGCGAGGGTGTCTCGGCTGCGCTGGAGAGCGGACATCATGCAGCCGGCGCGCTTATGGAGCATTGGAATGAGCCGGAGCGCGCCCTGGCGCGCTACCGGGAACGGACGAACGCCCTGCGGGCTTACATGCGGCGTCAATGGAGTTTTACCGCAGGCATGGCGGAGACGTTCCGGGAGATGAGGACGTAAGGAGACCGCCTGAACGCCGAATGACGGGAAAAACGGCAATGAACGCCTCAAAAACAGACGGCCGCTCTTGACGGCCTGCCTGCCGCCGCGTTATGCTGAATACAGCAAAGCGGTGCGTCCGGGCTGCGGCCGCACCGAAAAATGAGAGGATGTGTTTTTTTTGGAACGCAATATAAACGAGCTTGTGGCGCAGATGACGCTGGAGGAAAAGGCCGGGCTGTGTTCGGGCGCGGATTTCTGGCATTTGAAGGGCGTGGAACGGCTGGGCATCCCGGGCGTGATGGTGTCGGACGGCCCGCACGGGCTGCGCAAGCAGGACCAGGAGGCGGACCATCTGGGCATCAACGACAGCATCAAGGCGGTGTGCTTCCCGGCGGCATGCGCGACGGCGGCCAGCTTCGATGAAGCGCTGCTGGAACGGATGGGGCGGGCGCTGGGCGAGGAGTGCCGCGCGGAGGATGTGTCTGTGCTTTTGGGGCCGGCGGTGAACATCAAGCGCAGCCCGCTGTGCGGGCGGAACTTTGAGTATTTCAGCGAGGACCCGTATCTGGCGGGAAAGCTGGCGGCGGCGCAGGTGCGCGGTGTGCAGAGCTGGGATGTGGGCACGAGCGTGAAGCATTATGCTGCCAACAACCAGGAATACCGGCGCATGACGTGCTCGTCCGACATGAGCGAGCGGACGCTGCGGGAAATTTACCTTGCGCCGTTTGAGACGATCGTGAAAGAGGCGCGGCCCTGGACGCTGATGTGCAGCTACAACAAGCTCAACGGGGTGTTTGCCAGTGAAAATCCGCACACGCTCACAGAGATCCTGCGGGATGAGTGGGGGTTTGACGGATATGTGATGAGCGACTGGGGAGCGGTGAACGACCGCGTAAAGGGCCTGGCCGCAGGGCTGGAGCTGGAAATGCCATCGTCCAACGGCGTGCGGGACGCGCAGATCGTTGCGGCAGTGCGCGGCGGTACGCTGGATGAAGCGGTGCTGGACAAGGCGGTGGCACGCATTCTGAACATCGTGTTCCGCTATGCGGATGTACAGCATCCGGAGGCGAAGTTTGACCGCGCGGCACACCATGCGCTGGCGGCAGAGCTGGAAAAAGAATGCGCGGTGCTGCTGCAGAACAAGGGCGCGCTGCCGCTTGCACGGGCCGCGAAGATTGCGTATATTGGCGGCTTCGCGGAAAAGCCCCGGTATCAGGGCGGCGGCTCGTCGCACATCAATGCCAGCGCCGTGACCAGCGCGCTGGATGCGGCACGTGTGAACGGCACGGACGTTGTATACGCCGAGGGATTCCCGGCGGACCGGGACGAGACGGACGAAGCGAAGTTTGCCGCGGCGGTGGAAGCGGCGCGGGCTGCGGACGCGGCCATTATTTTTGCAGGCCTGCCCGACAGCTTCGAAAGCGAGGGCTACGACCGCAGCCATATGCGTTTGCCGGAATGCCAGGACAGGCTGATCGCGCGTGTGGCGGCGGTGCAGCCCAATACAGTGGTGGTGCTGCACAACGGAAGCCCGGTGGAATGCCCGTGGGCGGAGAGCGTGAACGCGGTGCTGGAAATGTATTTGGGCGGCCAGGGCGTGGGAGCGGCCGCGGACGCACTGCTGTACGGAGATGCAAACCCCAGCGGCCGACTGCCGGAGACGTTCCCGTATCAGCTGGAGGATAACCCCAGCCATCTGAATTTCCCGGGCGACGGTAAAAATGTGGAGTATGCCGAGGGCGTATTTGTGGGCTACCGCTACTACGACAAGAAAAAGATGGCCGTGCGCTGGCCCTTCGGCCACGGGCTTTCCTACACCACGTTCGAGTATTCAAACGTGCGCGTTTCGGCGGATGTGTTGAATGACGGCAGCACGGTGACGGTGTATGCGGACATAAAGAACACGGGTGACCGCGCGGGCAGGGAAGTGGTGCAGCTTTATGTGGCGGACCGCACCGGCACGGCGGGACGGCCGGAAAAAGAGCTGAAGGGCTTTGCAAAGGTGGCGCTGGAACCGGGCGAGACAAAAACAGTTGAGCTGAGCGTGGACGCGCGCAGTCTTTCCTGGTACAGCGAGGCGTTGGGCGGCTGGTATGCGGCACCGGGACGCTACGAGCTGCTGGTGGGGCATTCGTCCCGTGATATCCGGGGTGCGGCAGCGGTAGAGTTCCGCACAGAAAAGCTGCTGCCTTTCCATGTGGATGAAAATACCACTGTCGGAGAGCTTTTGGCTGATCCGCGCACCGCATCTTCGGTACGGCAGATGGCGCGTCAGTTTATGGACACGATCGCGCCCGCGGCGGAAGATAGCGCAGATGCCGCAAAAGAGGCGGTTTCCGACGAGATGGCCCGCCAGATGATGGACAATATGCCCTTGCGCGGCCTGCGCAGCTTCGGCGCGTTCCCGGAGGGGGCGCTGGAACGGATGATCGCAGATCTGAACGCGAAGATGGCGCAATAAAAGAGCGGGCTGCTATCCGGCCGCTTTGCTCTGGCCGCGGCCCTTGAGACAAGCTTTTCATTGCGGTTCAGGAAAAGACATTCGTGGAACGATGAGCAAAAGCCTGCCGTGCCTTTGGGTGCGGCGGGCTTTTGCTGTACAGAGTGTCTGCAGCCGTTACGGTAAGCGGGCAGCCTGGTTGAATGTACCTTAGCTTTTCAGGTGAAGCTCTTGACATTTGGGGTTAGCAGTGATAAACTTTCAATTGCGATAAGTTAGCATTAACTAACTATAACGGTGAGGCCGTTCGCAGAATAAGACAGAAAGAGGGAGGGTCAGCCATGAATTTTCCAACAGCATTGCTTGCCGCCGCAGTTGCGGCAGTATTTATTTCGATCGTCGTTTCCGGCGTGCGCAGAAGGAAAAGGGGCGGAGGCTGTTCCGGCGGCTGCGGTTGTTCCGGCTGTGCGGGAACGTGTCATCTGGAAAAATGAGCGGCGCGCCGCCGGGAAAGGAAGCTGCGGTGGAATTGACGAGTGGGCAGGCACGGTATCTTCTGGCCGTCTACCACCTGGGGCTGGGTGCGCGCGGCGTGCGCTGCGCAGATATCGCGCGGATGCTGGATGTAACGCGTCCCTCGGTTGTAAAGATGCTTTCCTTCTTTTCGCAAAGATGTCTTATCGCCCGGGAGCGATATGGGAAGGTGTATCTGACGGACACCGGTTGTTTGCTGGCGCGGTGTTATGCCCGGCGGCTGGAGAAGGTTGAGCGCATGCTGGCGGCAGAGCTTGCGCTGACGCGGGAGGAAGCGCAGCTTGCCGCCTGCGCGCTGCTGGACGTGCTGCCGGAGCGCTGCTTCACGCAGGGGGAGGTGCCCTCTGCTTAGACAAAATTGCCTGGATGTAAAAAAATGCGACAACCGTCCGGGATTGCATATCCCGTTGTTGTACAGGGCATGATACAATAACGGCAGATCCTGCAAAAAAGGAAGGGACGTTTATCATGAAGGGCATCAAATCATTCCGGCGCACGTTTTTATTGATTGCGGCGCTGTATCTGGCGTGCGGCATTTCGCTGCTGGTCTGGCCCGCGCAATCCGGCCTTGTCATATGCTATGTGTTCGGCGGCATATCGCTGCTGTATGGGGCGGTACAGATCATCCGCTATTGCTGCAACGCTGCCGTTTCCATTTTCCGCTATGAACTTGTCACAGGCATTCTCTGCTGTGCGTTTGGCCTGTTTGTTATCCTGCGTGCGGACATGGTGCTGGCGGTACTGCCGTTTGTGTTCGGCTGCGCCATCGTGTTTGACAGCGTCATGACACTCCAGAACGCCATTGACCTGCGCCGCCTGGGTTTTTCCCGCTGGTGGCTGATTCTGCTGCTGGCGGGCGTTACCGGCGCGTTCGGTGTGCTGCTGTTTTTCGAACCGTTCGCGGCGCTGGCCATGGTGCGCTTCATCGGTGCGGTGTTGGTGCTGGACGGCTGTGCGGATCTTGTCAGCGTGCTGTGTCTGACCTACTGGGTAAAAAAGGCGAAGCGTGGCCTGGAGGCGATTTATGACGAAGCCCGTTACGAAGCAGCCGCCATCGAGGCCGAGGGCCGCATCCAGGACGAGTCCGAGCCGTGAGGCAGAGCAGAACAAAAAAGCGGCCGGGCCGCCCTGCGGGGCGGCCTGTTTTTGTGTAAAAAGAGGCGGCGGCAGGCTGGGACCCCCTTGTGCACCAATGCTGTCCGGTGTAAAATCAAAGAAAGCACAGAGCGCGAACGCGCCGTGTGAGACCAGGCGATAGAGAAATAACGGATGGCGCGGGTCTGTACGCTCTCCTGCCACTGCGGCCCCAATTGTATGGGCGTCCTGCTCATCCGCAGTGCATAACACAGCGATGTGCTTCTGCGCGTCCGGTATGAAGAAAGGGAATTTTTATATGATACGTTTGGTGGCGAGCGACATCGACGGCACGCTGCTGCAGGGCGGCGCGCGAGCGCTTTCGGACGAGCTGTTCGGCCTTATCCGGGTGTTGAAGAAGCGCGGAATTCTGTTCTGCGCGGCCAGCGGGCGGCAGTACCGCAGCATGCGGGCGCTGTTTGCACAGGCGGAGGATGATATCGCTTACCTTTGCGAAAACGGGGCCATTGTGTACCGGGGCGGGAGCGTGGTGTCCAAGCTGGCCATGGAGCGCGCCGATGCGCTGGCGCTCATTGGCCAGATTCAGGCGCAGGAGCAATGCGAGGTGCTCATCTCCGGCGCGGACACCAGCTATCTGCTCCCCAAGCATCCGGATTATGTGGACCATATCCGCTATTTTGTGGGCAATCACATTACGCGGGTGAAGCGGGCGCAGGACATCCCGGAGGATATCCTCAAGGTGTCGGCTTACTGCCGGGATGGCGCGGCGAGCCATACACAGACGCTGGGCGCGCCGTGGAAAGCGGCGTACAGCGTGGCTGTGGCGGGGGAAAAATGGCTGGATTTCACGCGCGCAGACAAGGGCACGGGCCTTGCTGCCCTGTGCGGGGAGTTGGGTGTGCGCCCGCAGGAGGTCATAGCGTTCGGTGACAATTTCAATGATGTTCCCATGTTGGACCTTGTGGGCAGCCCCTATATCATGCAAGGGGCCGTACCCGCGCTGCTGGAGCGGTACCCGATGCAGTGTGCCCGGGTGGAGGATGTGTTGCGAAAACTTGCAGAGGGGTAGCACTCGCTATTTTTTTGGCTTGTTTGGATATTGGAATAAAAAAATTACGAAATACATAAAAAATATACTAACGCTTTGCGGCAATGAGATGATACAATAAAATTGATATCCACAAGAGAAGCCGCGGTATGGTGCTCCGGGCGGAGTGTTCCGGGGGCGGACGGGCTTCGGATAAAAGTTGTTTTGCCTGAAAGAAAGGAAGATTGCCATGGTCGATCTGAAAGCGAAACCTTATTGCCTGCCGGACGAGGATGTGCGCTGGGTGGAGGAAACCATCGCCGGGATGACGCCGGAGGAAAAGGTAGGCCAGCTGTTTTTTCAGCTGACGGCCTCCCAGGATGAGAATTATCTGCGGGAGCTGATGGAAAAATACCATCTGGGCGGCTGCCGCTATAACCCCATGCCCGGCGCGGCCGTGCAGCAGCAAAACCGCACGCTGCAGAAATACGCCAAGGTACCGGTGTTCATTGCCTGCAACACCGAGGCCGGAGGCGACGGCGCCTGCGCGGACGGCACCAACATCGGCTCCGGCATCAAGATCGGCGCTACCCGCAACAACGATTACGCCTATGCGCTTGGCAAAATGGCCAACGAGGAGGCTGCGGCCATCGGCTGCAACATGGCTTTCGCGCCGGTGTGCGACATCCACTACAACTGGGAGAATACCGAGATCGTGACCCGCGCTTTCGGCAACGACCCCGTCCGCGTGGCGCAGATGAGCAAGGCGTATATGGACGGCCTGCACACCATTCCGGGCTTTGCCTGTACGGCGAAGCATTTCCCGGGCAACGGCCTGGATTTCCGCGACGCGCATCTGTCCAACAATGTCAACACCTTCAGCGTGGAAGAGTGGGACAAGACCTACGGGATGGTGTATAAAACGCTTATTGACGGCGGTCTGGATGCCATCATGGGCGGGCATATCATGCTGCCGGAGTACGCGCGGGCCATCAATCCCGCGCTGAAGGACGAGGACATGATGCCCGCCACGCTGAGCCCGGAGATCATGACCACGCTGCTGCGCGGCAAGCTGGGCTTCAACGGCATGGTAGTAACGGATGCCTCCCATATGGTGGGCATGACGGACCGCATGACCCGCCGCGAGATGCTGCCGGCATCCATCAATGCCGGATGCGATATGTTCCTGTTCTTCAACGACCCGGACGAGGACTTCAATACCATGCTGGATGCATACAAAAGCGGCGTCATCAGCGAGGCCCGCATGACGGAAGCGCTCACGCGTATCCTGGGCCTGAAAGCGCATCTGGGCCTGAACAAAAAAGCGAAGGAAGCGCTTGTGCCTGCGCCCGAAGTGCTGGCCGGGGCGCTGGGCAAAGAGGAATACAAGGAGATGCACAAGGCCATCAGCCGGGACTGCATCACACTGGTAAAATACAAGGACAGGGATGTGCTGCCCATCACACCGGAGCGTTATAAACGTATTATGATCGTGCATGTCAAGGGCGCCGAAAGCGGCATGGGCATGCTGATGAAAGCCATGGGCATGGGCGGCGGTAAAAACCCGGCCGAGATGCTTAAGGAGCGCCTGTGTGAAAAAGGCTTTGACGCGTTTATCTACGAAAGCCCGCTGGACGCGATGAAAAAACAGATCGCAGCGGGCGAAAAGCCCAACATCAACCTGTATTTCGCGGGCAAGAACGCCATCGACGACTTCGTTTCCGGCATGGACCTTGTCATCACGCTGTGCGACGTTTCCAGCGGGCGGCCCAGCTTTGGCCTGTCCAAGGGCGGCGGAGAGATCCCCTGGTATGTATTCGAGCTGCCGGTGGTCGTCATCGGCTGCGGGCAACCCACCATGCTGGCGGACGTGCCCCAGGCCCGCACCTACATCAACACCTACGATGCAAAGCCGGCCACTTTCGACGCGCTGGTGGACGACCTTATGGCGGGGCCGGACGCGTTCAAGGGGCGGGACCCAATCGACAGCTTCTGCGGCCTGTTCGACGCCCGGCTGTAATTTTACTTTTTCGGTAACACACAAGTTCCCTCCCGCGGGTGAACCGTCCCCGATTGTGCAGACAGTATTAAAAGGATCCCCTGTGAAAAAACTCCCAGGTTTTGGCAGGAGCGGCGCGGCGGCGCCGCTCCTGTTTTGTATTAAAGACATTCCCGGTTGTAAAAATAAACATAGGCCGGTCATATGAAGGCAGTGGAGGCTTTGTACGAAAATGCGCTTTGCTCTCAAAACAGGGAAGGCTTTCTGCCATTGTGTAGACGCGTGGGCGTGATGGTTTTCTTTCGTTTGTATCGTTGACGGCCTGCGCGGGCCTTTACCGCATATGCATTTCCAGAGTCCTGTACATTTAGCTGTTTTCTTCCGGAATTTCCGCAATTTATTCCTGTCTTTAATTTTTGGCAATAATTCCTGCCTATGCATGCAATTCCTTTTGTCCATAGAAAGCCCCCTGATGTTTTGGTTTTCTGCATCAGGGGGCTTTTTGTCTGTTGTCCGTTTTTTTATTGGTGCGGTCCGTTTGATTCAGGCTGAGAAGCGCTTTTTTGCGGGCGGAGCGTTATTTCGTGCAGCTGCGGGTACGGCCCACGCGGGTGTTATCCTTCTCGCGGTCCTGCAGCGCCTTCACAGGATGCGGTGCGTCCTCATAGCGGTAATCGCGGCCGTATTCGGCCAGATAATCCTCTATGACAGCGTGGCTGGGAACCTGCGCGGTGCGTGCGTTTACAGTGCGCTGGTAATTGAAGAAGCGGAAGTCTGCGGGCAGCGTGCGCACGTCGGTGAATTCCTCGCCGTCCGCCGTCCATTCCACTGTGCCGGCCAGAACATCGCGGATATATTCCTTCTGCGGGCCGAATTTCAGCAGCTCGGGGAATTCGCCGTCCGGAATGACCTGCCGCCACTCTTTCTTTTCATAGGTCTGCAGCAGGCGCGCGGCGGCGTGCAGGTGGGAAAGCTCCTGATGGAAATGCTGTTCCCAGATTTTTTTCACAGGACGGTCCGTCTCGTCGTTGAAGCACGACCAGTACAGGTAGCATTCGGTATATTCGTGCATCAGCAGGCTTTCCAGCCAGGTGCACTTCGTATCCAGCAGCGCGCCGTACTGCGTCACGTGCTGCTCTTCGATCATGCCGATCTCCTGGTAGAGCTTCCGGCCGCGGTCGCTTTTGTAAAACGCGGCGATGTTCATATAATAGTTCATGGTCTGCTGCTCGGCGGCGGTGATGATGGAGGTGTTCAGTTTCGTGATGGGCGCGGCCTTTTTGAAGCTGCAGGCGCGGCGCACGCTGTCAAAGGGATGGCGGTGCTCCGATATGGTGGGGCGGCCGGGCATGATCTCGGTATAGCTGCCCACAAGGCGCTCGGCGTGGACGCCGTCCTCCATGTCCAGCAGGTCCGCGTAGCGGTACAGATGGTCGAAGTCCTCCAACAGCGCGAACTGCATCACCTTTACAACGTATGGGTCCGGCTCCCGCTGGGCCAGGATTGCCGTCAGGTCCACCGCGAGCTGTTCGTAGCCGATGGTCGTTTCCAGCGGCGTTTCGTCGATGGGCTTGAGGCAGGAGATGCGCTTTTGCTGCTGCTGCTCTACCCGGCGCGCCAGCGCCAGCTCGCGCCGCAGGTCGTTGTTCGGGCAGTGGCGGTGGAACTGGTGGCTGAACCACACGGCCTCATATTCGGTGCCGTTCATCAGGATGATACGCACCTTGGTGTAGGGGTCCACCTCGTTTTTGTCGTAAGAGCGGGCGTATACGGTGCTCCAGTCCATCAGGCCCGCGTCCACGGGAGACGGTTTTTCCAGGAAGGGATTCATACGGTCAGTCCTTTCTTTTTCGCGCGGAAAAGCGCGGCTTCGTCTGCCGCTATTATTTCCGGAGAAAGGCATGTGTATGCGCGGGTTCGGAAACATGGTATAATAACCTCAAAGCCGCCGCTGGCGCGGCTGCGCGTGTGCAAGGCACACGCCCCTGTGCTGGCGCACAGGGCTTTGAGAACATTGAACCATGCAAAACCGCAATGGATGCGGTTTTGTTGAGGCCGCTTCGCGGCGTTATGGTATAATATGTCCGGTTAACGAATGCGGGCCGCAGGCGAAGCATGAGTTTAGCGGCATAGATACCCTGTTTCTTAGTGAACACGAGCGGTACGCGAAGTGTGAGCTTAGAAATATGGTATACTAAAGAACAGGCTGTCCCGTGAACCGGAACGGCAAAGCGCGCCCCATGCGGAGCGGGCGGCGCGAAGAAAAGGAGTGACCCCGTGATGTGGTTTGAAGAAAGCGCGTTTTACCAGATCTATCCGCTGGGCCTGTGCGGCGCGCCGCGGGAAAACGATGGCGGAACGGGGCCGCGTATTTTGAAGCTGCTGGACTGGGTGCCCCATATCAAAAAGCTGGGGGCGGACGCGGTGTATTTCTGCCCGGTGTTTGAATCCGACGCTCACGGCTACGATACCCGGGACTATACGAAGCTGGACGGCCGCCTTGGTACGAACGCGGATTTTGCGCGCGTGTGCGCGGCGCTGCACGCGGCGGGCATCCGGGTGGTGCTGGACGGTGTGTTCAACCATGTGGGGCGCGGCTTTTGGGCCTTCCGGGACGTACTGGAGAAGCGGGAGGCCAGCCCGTACCGGGATTGGTTCCACATTGACTTCGGCGGCAATTCGGGTTACAACGACGGCCTGTGGTACGAGGGCTGGGAGGGCCATTACGAGCTTGTAAAGCTGAACCTGCGCAATCCGGCTGTGGCGGAATACCTGTTCGGCTGTATTCGCGGCTGGGTGGAGGAATTTGGCGTCGACGGCCTGCGGCTGGATGTGGCCTATTGTCTGGACGAGGATTTCGTGCGCCGTCTGCGCGCCTTTACCGGCGGCCTGAAGCCGGAATTCGTGCTCATCGGCGAAATGCTGCACGGCGATTACAAGCGCATGGTGAACGGCGCCATGCTGCACAGCGCCACCAATTATGAGTGCTACAAGGGGCTGTATTCCAGCTTCAATTCCATGAACCTGTTTGAGATTGGCCACAGCCTGGCGCGGCAGTTCGGCCCCGAGGCGTGGACGCTGTATAAGGGCCTGCCTCTGCTGTCCTTTGCGGATAACCATGATGTAACGCGCGTGGCCACGATTTTAACGAACAAAGAGCATCTGTGGCCGTTGTACGGGGTATTGTTCGGCATGCCCGGCGTGCCCTGCGTTTATTACGGCAGCGAGTGGGGCATGGAGGGCGGCAAAGAGGACGGCGACGCGGCGCTGCGCCCCGCGGTGGACATGCCGCAGAAAAACGGGCTGACGGAGTATATTGCCCGGCTGGCGGCGGCGCGCCGGGGCAGCCGGGCACTGTGCCATGGCGCTTACCGCACGGTGCTGCTGACGAACCGGCAGTACATCTTCGAGCGCGCGGCGGAGGGCGAGCGCGTGCTGGTGGCCGTGAACGCGGAGGGCGAACCGTTCGACGCGCACTTTGACGCGGGCGCGAGGCGGGCGGTGGACCTTGTCACCGGAAGGCCGCACGATTTCGGCGGCGGCAGCCGTCTTGCGCCGTACAGCGCGGCTTATTGGCGCGTGGAGTAAACGGACGAGGAAAATGGCGGAGAAAAACGCGGGCGTCCGGCGGATAAGGCCGGACGCCCGCGCTGTTTTGCGTTTTTTGAAAAGAACGAATGCCTGATAATTTTGAATTTGTCTATTAGCCTGCATGTGAATGATTATGTATGTGCATAGGATTATATACAAAATGTCTATGCTCGTGTGTGTGTACTATGCGCCCATGTTTATGTTGATGGATATGGACGTAACCATTATATAATTTTTCATTGCCAAGCGTATCCTTTATCATAAGCAATGTACTGATTATCATAATTCCAAGAGCAATGTAAAATTGAAATGTCGGTCTTTCGCCTAAAATAATAAAACTAAATCCAACTCCTAAAAATGGTGCAACAGAATAAAAGGCACTTGTTTTTGCGGCACCTAAATTTTTTTGTGCCATAATGTAAAAGTTAATGCTCAAGCCATAGGAAACGAAACCAAGTAACATAGCGGCAAGCATATAGGTGATTTCAGGCGGTTTTTCCCCAACAATAAATGCAATAAGGACACTACCGATACCAGAGAAAATTCCTTTCACCAAAACGATTTCTTCTGAACTCTTATCACTTATACTCCTTGTGCAATTATTCTCCACGCCCCAGCATATACAAGCGCACAATACAAACAATGAACCCTTGTTAAATACAAATGCCTCTGTTCCCTCAAAACCAAGAATTGCACTGGATAGCATTACAAGGATAATTGCGGCCCATAACCTCCTGGAAATTTTTTCTTTAAAAATTACAAGAGCAATCACAGAAGTTGCAACAATTTCAAAATTATTAATCAGCGAAACATTAGCGGAATTTGTATTAGCAATGCCAAGCATTAAGAATATAGGTGCTGCTATGTCGAGACCAATCATTGCAATCGTATAAGGCAAATCTTTTTTATCCAGCCATTGTTCGTCAGCCAGCCTGTTCTGTGTTTTCCTTATTCCAAGAAGTACACCAATACCAACACCTGCTCCTAAATATAAAAATCCTGCAAGCATTCTGGGCGACACATTTATCAGTAAAAGTTTTGATAATGGCACATTAATTGCATATAGTGCCGCAGCCGAAATTGCAAAAACCGTAGCTGTCTTGTTTTTACTCAACGTCATCGCACCTTTTATCAAATCTAAATTTACCACAGCCGAAACAGCAAAGGGCGGCATGGCGAAAAGAAAGCGGAATACCACAGTGCGTCCGCTCAGTACCGGATGACGCTGCCGCTGCGGGTGTTTTGGAACACGCCGTCATCCACGGCGAACACACCGTTCACCATCACATAGGGGATGCCGTCGGGCGGGGCGTCCGGCTCGCCCTTGTCGGGCATTTTGGCGTTGTCGCGCACGGCGTCCCGGTCAAAAAGCACAAGGTCCGCGTCATATCCCGGCTCCAGCACGCCCTTGCCGGGAATGTGGTATGTTTGGGCGGGCAGCAGCGTGCATTTGTACACGGCTTCCTCCAGCCCCAGCAGGCGCTTTTCCCGCACCATCTTACGCAGAAAACGCGGATAGCTGCCCGCAATCTGCGGGTGCCCCTCGCCGGGGGCGTAAGCGCCCGCGTCCGTACTCATCATGGCATAGGGCTTTTGCAGCGCCTCGTAGATCTCGTACGGCTCGCCGGAATAGCAGATGATGGACTCGTCCGGATATTTGTGGCGCAGAAGCTCGTACAGCTCCCGGTTCAGGCGCGTGCCCGTATACTTGCCCGTGGCGGCGACCATATCGCCGAAGCGCAGGGAGTTGTCCTTGATGGTCTGCTCGTCAAAGGTGGCGGTGCCCGCATAGGTGGCCCAGTCGGTATACATGCCGCTGTCCATCCATACGTCCATGCCCTTGGCGCGGGCGGCGTCCACAACGTCCAGCGCCGGGCGCAGCGTGCCGAAGCCGCTGTACTGGTAGACGAAATGGCTCAGCAGCAGCCGCCCGCCGCTGCGCTTGGCCGCGGCCAGCATCTCGTACAGGGAATAAAGGTCGTTTTGGGTGAACAGGCGTGTATGCACGGGCAGGCAGCGCCCGTATTCTGCCGCTATGGCGGCCATGGCGTCTATCTCGGCCAGACCGCTGCCCGGGGCGTAGTCCAGCCCCAGGGAAACGCCCGCCGCGCCCGCGCGCAGCGCCCTGTCGGCAATGCGGACCATCGCGTCCGTCTGGGCGGCGCTGGCCCGGGCATTCACATCCTCGATGCCCACGGCCCGGCGCATGGAAAAGCTGTGGCCCACCAGCTCCGCCTGGTTGATCACATAGCCTGTGCGCGCCTGTCCGGCGAACCAGCCCTCCAGGTCCAACGGGGAAAGCCCGCAGTTGCCGCCGACAGTGGTGGTAATGCCCTGCATGGCGGAGAGCTGCCCCGCATAGGCATGGCCGTCCAGATGGCCGTGCACATCGATAAAGCCCGGGGCCACAACAAGGCCCGCCGCGTCCACCACGCGTTTTGCAGGAAGCTCATGCGCGGAGATATCCACGATCTTGCCGTGTTCCACGGCGACGTTTGCGATACGGGACGTGCATGTCCGCACGTCTACCACGCGCCCGCCCGTGAATACCACGTCAACCATCGCACGCCTCCGTGTCTGCCAAAGCAAGGCGGCGGGCGAGCTCGCGCCGCTGCCAGCAGCGCAGCCAGGTGACCAGTTCCCGGCGGGGGAAAGGCGTGAGGCTCGTGGGGATGGTGGAGAGCAGAAGATCGTCCGCAACGGCGCGCAGGTGTGCGGCGCAGGCGCTGTCGGGCGCGGTGTCAAACACCGTTTTGCCGGCAAGGGAGCTGTATTCCAGCTCTTTGCAGTAATCCAGACTGGCCAGGATCTCGATGGTGGCGCGCCGGGCATAGCTGGCAAGCTCCTCTTTCGTCTCCTCACAGGAGGCATTGTTCACGATGAGCTGCACGGGGAAGTTGTCCGCGCCCGCGGCGCGCAGGATGGCCTGCAAAATGCTGTTGGCCGTGGTGACGGAGGCAAAGCTTCCGTTGGTGACAATGATGCACCGCTGCATCACGCCCTCGCGGATGGGAAGGATGTAGCCCGTGCAGGGCGTTTCCCCGGAGATATCATAGAGGATGAAGTCGAGCTGCAGGGAATTGGAGACGCCCTGAGTATCCAGCATCTCATCAATGAGCGTGACGCCGCGGGCCAGGCATCCCACGCCGGGGTCGATGCTGCCCAGCTCCAGGCAGTATACGCCGCTGGGCGTGGGGATGACGTAGTCGTTCAGGTCGATCTCGTAGTGTTCCCGGTAATCCTCCAGCGCGGGGGAGATATCCGCTTCTCCGCGCAGCAGCACCGTGGAGGAAAGGCTGATGTCGTTGCCAACCAGCAGCACGTGGTACCCTTTGAGGGCCAGCGCGTGGCCCAGGTTCTGCGCGACGGTGCTTTTTCCGCTGCCGCCGCGTCCCAAAAAGCAGATGCGCTGTGCCATCAGCCCTGCCTCCTTACTGTTTCGATATAGCTTTCCCGTGTGAACACGGGGGTGAATCCGTCCATTGTTCGGCGCGCCAGCACCGCGCCGTCCTTCAGCAGATGATAGGCCGTCAAAGCCATCATCTTGGCGGGAGCGATATAGGCCTTGTCCACGTCCGTGACGGCAAAGTCCGCGCTGTGGAGCGCGCCCGCCGTACCGCCGTGGGTAAAGTTCACCACGGGCATCACCTGGGAGAGGTCGCCTACGTCGGTGCTGGCAATGTTCTGCATGCCAGGCTCGGCGCATTGGGCCGAAAGCCCGGGCAGCGCGGCGGCTGCCGCCAGCAAAGCGGGGTCTGCCGGGGCCGGGCGCACGGGCATGTAGCCCTGATAAGTCAGAATCTCGGCGTGCGCGCCCAGAGCCTCGGCCGCGTGGGTGCAGGCCCGGTCGAATTTTCGGGCCGCGTCGTCCAGCGCCTCCAGTGTGGCGGCCCGCACCATGGCCTCCATTACCACGGTCTCCGGCACCACGTTCAGCGCCGCGCCGCCCTCGCGGATGTTGGTGTGGATGCGCACCGTGTCGCATTCGCGGAAAGTCTCCCGCAGAAGCCCCACGGCGTTCAGCGCCAGCGCGGCCGCGTTGAGGGCGTTTACGCCCGCGTGGGGCGCAGTGGCCGCGTGGGCGGCCTTGCCGTGAAAGACGACCGTTTTGCTGGTGAAGCCGTTGCAGGCCACGTTGCCCAAAAGGAGGTCACTTTCGCAGGGAATCATATGTACATGCGTGGTCAGCGCAAGGTCCACGCCGTCGAAGCCGCCCGTGCGCAGCAGTTCGGATTTGCCGCAGCAGAATTCCACGCCCTGCTTTTGCAGCGCCTGCCGCGTGCCGATGGGGACATATTCCTCGGCGGGAACGGCAAAAAACGCCACGCTGCCCGAAAGCGCCTCGGCCACCCCGGGCGCGCTCAGCGCCAGCGCGGCGCCCACCAGCGCGGTGAGCTGCGCATTGTGCCCGCAGGCATGGGCAACGCCGTTTTCGGGATTTGCGGCGGGGTGCGCGGGGCAAAGAATGCCGTCCAGCTCGCCGATGACGGCCGCGCAGGGGCCGGGCGCGCCGCCCTGCAAAACGGCCTTTACGCCTGTGCGGGCCAGACCGGTTTGCGGCGAAAGCCCGCAGCCGCGCAGCAGTTCGGCCACACGGGCGGCGGTGCGTGTTTCAAAAAAGCCCGGCTCGGCGTGCGCGCCGATATCCTGTGCAAAGGCAAGCAGCGTTTCACGCTGGGCGTCAACGGCGGCAAGGATCTTCTGTTCAACAGCATCCATGGTTTTGAACCTCCCCAATACGGGAACAAGGGCCGTCAAAAGACGGCCCCCATTTCCCGGAGTTTTTTTATCCGGCGCACGGGCCGGGGATATTCAGACGCGCTTCATTGGCCGCAGGCCGTGCGGAACTCTGTCCACACTTTGGTGTGGGCTTCCATGGCTTCGGCGGAAATATTCTGGATCATTTCCATGTTGTCAGCGCTGAAATCCTCGGGCAGCGTCAGGAAGGACTGGTACGCGTCCTCGATGAGCGCGTCCGCAGCCTGGTTGGTGCAGTAATAGCCGATATACTCAAAGCACTGCTTGGAGACCTCCGGCCGCAGGATATAATCGATGAACGCGTGGGCGGCGTCGGGGTTGGGGGCGTTTACGGGAACGAACTGGGCCATGATGCCGAAGCCGATGCCCTCGGAGGGGTAAACGACCTTCAGGTCGGGATTGGCGAGGCAGGCCATGGTCACCTGGCTGGTGTACATGACGCCGGCGCTGATCTCGCCGGAGATCAGGTCATCCTGCAGGTTGTCGTCCTTGATGAGGCGGATGTTGGGGGCCAGCTCAAGCAGCTTTGCGCCCGCGGCCTCGATGGCGGCCACGTCCTCGGTGTTGTAGCTTTCACCCGCGATCTTCAGCGCCATGCCGTTCATCACGCGGAAGTTGCTGGTGATGCCCAGGCTGCTTTCCAGCGCGGCGTCCCACAGGTCCTCGTAGCCGTTGATCTCAATATCCACCAGATCGGGGTTGTAGACGATGGTCTGCACGCCCGCGCCGTAGGGAACGGTGTAGGCGTCCTCCGGGTCAAAGAACTGGCCCTGGTATACGGGGTTCACGTTGCCGATGTTGGCGATCTTGCTTTTGTCCAGCTCCATCACCAGGCCCTCGGCGATGGCCGTTTCAATGATGTAGTCGTCGGCGATGACGACGTCATAGTCGCCTCCCTTGGCGGTCTCCAGCTTTGCCAGCATGGTCTCGTCGGTATCGAAGCTGGAATAGTTCACCTTGATGCCGGTCTCGGCGGTAAAGGCGTCCAGCACCTCCTGGGGGAACATGCCCTCCCAGGTGTACAGGTTCAGCTCGCCGGAAGCGGCCGTGCCTGCGGAGCCGGCCGTGCTGCCGGAAGCCGCGGACGGCGTGGAAGTGGAAGCGGACGTGCTGGAACAGCCCGCGAACGCGGTGAGCGCCAGCGCCAGAGAGAGTGCCAGTGCAAAGAATTTTTTCATTGGTTTTCCTCCTTATGGTGTTGCTGCGGCGGCTGCAGAATCACTGCGGCTGCGCCGGGACGGGAGCCGCGGAACGCTCCGCGGTCTCTTTATGCTGCTTCCCGGTCCGGGGCTTTCCCACTTTACCCAGGACATTCGAGAGAACAACCAGAATGATGGTGGCGCCCAGCATCAATGTGCACAGGGCGTTGATCTCCGGTGTGACGCCGGTTTTGATTTGCGTATAAACCTTGATGGGCAGCGTGTTTACGTTGACGCCCGTGACGAAGATACTGATGATGACGTCGTCCAGGCTCATGGCGAAGCTGAGCAGCATGCCGGACAGAATGGCAGGCACCAGCAGGGGCAGCGTGATATCGAAGAACACGCGCACCTCGCCCGCGCCCAGGTCCCGCGCAGCTTCCGCCAGGCTTTTGTCCATGCCCACCAGGCGCGCTTTCACCAGCATATAGACATAAGGGACGCAAAAGGCAGTATGGGCGAGGATGAGCGTCGTCATGCCGAAGGGCAGGCCGATGAGCGCGAAGAACGTCATGAACACCATGCCCAGGATGATCTCGGGGATCATGATGGGAAGCATGGACACATATTCCACGGCACTTTTGGTGCGAAGCTGCACCTTGGTGAAGCCGTAAGCACCCAGCGTGCCGATGACCGCCGCGCCGAGGCTGGCGCACAGCGCCAGAACGATGCTGTTGCCCAGCGCCTCGAACATGGCGGCGTCCCTGAACAGCGTTTCGTACCATTTGAGAGAAAAGCCGCCCCACACCGAGCTGATCTTGCTTTCGTTGAACGAATAGATGATAACGAGCACGATGGGCAGATACAGAACGGCCGTGACAACGCCGATATAGATGTTGGGCAGTTTTGTACGGTTTTTCATAAGATGCCCTCCAGTTCCGTGGTGTGTGTCACACGCTTGTACAGCGAGATCATCAGGCTGGTCAGGATCATCAGCACCACGCTCAGCGCGGCCGCAAAGGGCCAGTTGTGTGCTTTCATAAGCTGGTCCTGAATGAGGCTGCCCACCAGCACCACCTTGTTGCCGCCCAGGATGTCGGCGATGAAGAACAGGCCCATGGAGGGGATGAACGTAAGGATAACGCCCGAGAGCAGGCCCGGCAGCGTCAGCTTGAGCGTGACGGTAAGAAAGGCCTTCAGCGGCGTAGCGCCCAGGTCCCGCGCGGCCTCCACAAGGCTCCAGTCCATTTTTTCCGCGCTGGAGTAAACGGCCAGGATCATGAACTGAAGCAGCGCGTATACCATGCCCACCACCACGGCGGGGTAGGTGTACAGCAGCTTGAGCGGGCTGTCGGTAAGGCCCAGGCCCATCAGCAGCTTATCCAGCGTACCGTTTGCACGGAAAATGATGATCCATCCGTACAGCCGGATGAGCGAGCTGGTCCAGAACGGGATCATGAGCAGCAGCATCACGCGCTTTTTCCACTGCGCGGACAGCTTTGCCATAAAATAGCCGAAAGGATAGCCGATGGCGCAGATGAGCAGCGTGCTGGTGAGCGCCAGCTTGAAGGACTCCACAAAGGTGTTCAGGTACACGGGCTGAAAAATATTTTTGTAGTTGTCCAGTGTGAACTGGTTCACCACACCCCATACCTCGGCGCGCGTCTGGAAGCTGAGTACGAACATATACACCAGAGGCCCGGCCACGAACACCAGCGTGAACAGGTAGAGCGGCAGCAGTGTCAGCCAGACGCCGCTCTGCTTTTTTTTCTTTTTAAAAGGGGTGGAGGCTGCTTTCATTTCGCTTCTTCCGCCTCCACGTCCACGGGCACGGCGCTGGCCGGCGCCCAGGTCACGCGCACCGCGTCGCCCGTCTGCACATCCATATCAATGCCGTGGCGGCTGGCGATGAGCGTCGTGCCGTCGGAAAGCTCCAGTGCGATGCGCAGCATGCCGCCGGCAAACGTCTTTTCCCGGATAACGGCCGCGATACCGCAGGCAGCGGGGTCCTTTGTGAATTCCACGTGCTCGCTGCGCACGGCCAGTGTGATGGGCGCACCGGGGGCAAAGGAATATCCGCGGCGCAGCGCGCCCGCGCAGCCGCCTGCGCAGGCTACCTTCAGCACGTCGTCCTCCACAGCCTCAACCGTGCCCGTCAGCACATTGGCGGTGCCCACAAAGCGCGCCACATAGCTGGTGCGCGGGCTGTCATACACCTCCGCCGGAGTACCGAGCTGTTCGAACCGGCCGTCTTTCATCACGGCGATGCGGTCCGACATATTAAGGGCTTCCTCCTGATCGTGGGTGATGTAGATGAACGTGATGCCCAGTTGTTTTTGCAAAGCCTTCAGCTCCAGCTGCATTTGGCGGCGCAGCTGCAGGTCCAGCGCGCCGAGGGGTTCGTCCAGCAGCAGCACGCTGGGACGGTTCACCACGGCGCGGGCAATGGCGACACGCTGACGCTGCCCGCCGGAAAGCTCCGCAGGCATGCGCTTGCCGTAGCCGGAGAGCTGCACAAGGGCCAGCGCGTCGTCCACGGCTTTTTTTATTTCGTCCTTGGGACGTTTTTTCAGCTTCAGACTGTAGCCGATGTTCGCGGCCACTGTCATGTGCGGGAACAGGGCGTAATTCTGGAACACGGTGTTCACGTCGCGTTTGTTGGGTTCGGAGTCCGTCACGTCCTGCCCGTTCAGAATGACGCGGCCCTCGTCGGGCGTTTCCAGCCCGGCAATGATGCGCAGCGTCGTGGTTTTGCCGCAGCCCGAAGGGCCGAGCAGCGTGATGAATTCGCCTTTGCCGATTGAGATGCTGATACCGTTCAGCACGTCGGTATCACCGAAATGCTTTGCGATGTTTTGCAGTTCCAGAATTGTTTCTCCCATTTTCCTCTCCTCATTAAAACCGATTGGCCCGGGCGCGGGCCGGAAAAGCGGGCCGCAATACAGCAGCCCGCCGCCGCAAAGCGGCACTTTAGAGCTATTATAACAGAAATGCGCATTTTTCAAAGAGCTTTTGCCAAAAAAATCCTTGCCGCACCGCCAAATTTTTGCCCTCTGTCCCGCGCAAAGTTGTGTAAGTATACGAATTTCGTGGGTTTTGCCCCCGCCGAAGCATTTTGCGTCGCCCCACGAGGGTGCAATGCATGGGGAGCCGCAGCTCCGCAGCGGCGCTTCGTCTGCTGCCCCTGCGGAGTTTTCCGGGAGGGGGCTGCGAAAGGTTTTGAAGAAGCGGTCTGTTTTTTTTAGTATAAATATGGTATGATATTCTATCATATACAAGAATGTGAATGCCTCCGGCCGCGCGGTGCGGAGGCGGTATGGGAGGCTGCGGATGGAAAACCTGATCATCCTCGGCGCGGGTGGCTACGGCCGCACGGCGGCCGAAACAGCGCGGGCTATGGGCGTTTTCGGGCGTGTGGCGTTCCTGGACGACGGATGCACGGGAACGGATATCCTCGGCCCGTGTACGGACTATATACGCTTTGCGGGGGAATTCCGCTGGGCGTATCCGGCCTTTGGCGCCAACGCGCTGCGCGCTGCCTGGCTGGAAAAACTGGCCGCGGCGGGCTACAGCCTGCCGGCGCTGGTGCATCCGAGGGCTTATGTCAGCCCCACGGCGGATATCCGTCCCGGGGCTGTGGTGCTGGCGCTGGCCGCTGTGGGAGCGTGTGCTGTCGTGGAGCAGGGGGCCATCGTGAACATGGGGGCGATCGCGGACCACGACTGTGTGGTCGGCGCGTGCGCCCACCTTGCGCCCGGGGCCATTGTCAAGGCCGGCAACACCGTGCCCGCGCAGATGAAGATAGAATCCGGCACCGTGCTCGAACGGGGCGCGGCATTTTTACCATTGGGGGGACAGCATGTCTAAACTTTTGATCTTGGGCGCCGGCGGCCTTGGCCAGATGGTGGGGGAAGTGGCGCGCGCCGCAGGGAACTGGGACGGCGTGGCGTTTCTGGACGACGCCGTCCGCGGCGCGGACGTTGCAGGCAAATGCATGGACTACACTTCGCTCACGGGTGAATACCCTGAGGCCGTGGCGGCGTTTGGCGACAACCGCCTGCGCCTGGCGTGGACGCGTCGCCTGCTGGACGCGGGTTACCGTGTGCCCAGCGTGGTGCATCCCACAGCCATCGTCAGCCCGTCCGCGGTGCTTGGGCCGGGCTGCCTTGTGCTGCACGGGGCCATCATCAACACCAATACTGTGCTGGGCGCGGCATGCCTTGTAAACAGCGGCGCGCTGGTGGACCACGATAACGTCCTGGAAGACGGCGTGCACGTCAATCTGCACGCCACCATCAAGGCCTGGTGCCACATGGAGCCGTGCGCGCGCACCGAGGCGGCCACCGTGCTGTATTCCACCCGCCGGCACATTGACGGGGTGGAGGACCACAACCTGGAGGACGCGCTGTTCGCTTTCAAGCTGGGCGAGACGGCCAGCTATGTAAAGCCCTTCGGCGCGGGACACATCAACGACACCTATGCCGTGTACATGGCGGCGCAGGGCGGCGACGAGCTGCGCTATGTCATCCAGCGCATCAACACGGGTGTGTTTAAGGACCCGCGCGCCGTCATGGAGAATATTTTCGGCGTGACGGAATACCTGCGCCGAAAGATACTGGCGCGCGGCGGCGACGCGGACCGCGAGACGCTGAATTATATCAAGACGAAAACAGGCGACAACTATTTTGAGGACGCGGTGGGAAGCGCGTGGCGCTGCTATAACTATATTCCGGATTCCGTGTGCATCGAAAGCGTGACGGACCCGATGGACTTCTACCATTCGGCCAAGAGCTTCGGCGGCTTTTTGCGCGCGCTGGAGGATTATCCGGCCGGGACGCTGCACGAGACCATCGAGAAATTCCATGATACCCGCAAGCGTCTTGCAGACTTTGACAAGGCGCTGGAGCGCGACGTGAAGAACCGCGCGCGGACCTGCCGGGAGGAGATTGCCTTTGTGCAGCGGCGCAGGGCGGACTGCGCGGTGCTGATGGACTTGCTGGACGCGGGAAAGCTGCCGCTGCGTGTGACGCACAACGACACGAAGCTGAACAATATTTTGTTTGATGCCCACACCGGCGAGGCGCTGTGCGTCATCGACCTCGACACCATCATGCCGGGGCTTGCGCTGAACGATTACGGCGATTCCATCCGCTTCGGCGCGTCCACGGCAGCTGAGGACGAGCCGGACGTTTCCAAGGTGCATTTTGACCTGTACCTGTTTGAGCTGTATACCCGCGGTTATCTGGAGGCCGCGGGCGTCGCGCTGACGGACACGGAAAAAGAGTACCTGCCCTGGGGCGCCAAGCTGATGACGCTGGAGTGCGGCATCCGTTTTCTGACGGACTATCTGCAGGGCGATACCTACTTCAAGGTGAGCCGGGCGCGCCAGAACCTGGAGCGCTGCCGCACCCAGTTCAAGCTGGTGGCGGACATGGAAAACGTTTGGGACGAAATGGCGTCCATCGTGAAAAAGTATTCGTGAGAGGGGAAGAAAAACACCATGCACATCGAAACAAAATGCCTGCATGAGGGCTACAAGCCCGGCAACGGCGAGCCGAAGGCCCTGCCGATCTACCAGAGCACCACCTACACCTATGATTCCACCGAGCACATCGGCCAGCTGTTCGACCTTTCGGCGGACGGCCACATGTATTCCCGCATCTCCAACCCCACCGTCGCGGCGGTGGAACAGAAAATCGCGGCGCTGGAGGGCGGCGTGGGCGCGCTGTGCACCACCAGCGGACAGGCGGCCAGTCTGCTTGCGGTTCTGAACATCTGCACCGCGGGCGACCATTTTGTCGCCGCCTCCACCATTTACGGCGGTACGGTGAACCTGTTTGCGGTCACGCTGAAGAAGTTCGGCATCGAATGTACCTTCGTGGACGCGGACGCGCAGGAGGAGGAGATCGAAAAGGCGTTCCGCCCCAACACAAAGGCGTTGTTCGGCGAGACCATCGCCAACCCTGCCATCGCTGTGCTGGACCTTGAAAAATTCGCGCGCACCGCCCACAGAAACGGCGTGCCGTTTCTTGTGGACAACACCTTTGCCACGCCTGTGCTGTGCCGTCCCATCGAGTGGGGCGCGGATATCGTGGTGCACTCCACCACGAAGTACATGGACGGCCATGCCATCCAGGTGGGCGGCGTGATCGTGGATTCCGGCAATTTCAACTGGGAAAACGGAAAATTCGGCGAGCTGTGCACGCCGGACGAGAGCTATCACGGCGTGACCTATACCAGGGATTTCGGCAGGGCTGCGTATATCACCAAGGCGCGGGTGCAGCTGATGCGCGATTTCGGTATGTACCCCTCCGCGCAGGATGCGTTTCTGCTGAACCTTGGGCTGGAGACGCTGGCCGTGCGCATGGAGCGTTACTGCCGCAACGCGGAACAGGCCGCTGCCTTCCTGGCAAGGCAGCCGGAGGTGGAGTTTGTCAATTATCCCGCGCTGTCCGGCAGCCCTTATGCCGCAGCCGCAAAAAAATACCTGCCCGACGGGTGCAGCGGGGTGATCTCGTTCTCCATTCGCGGCGGGCGCGAGGTGGCCGTCAAGTTCATGGACAGCCTGTCCCTTGCCAACAAGGTGGTGCATGTAGCCGACATCTGCACCTGCGTGCTGCATCCGGCCAGCAGCACCCACCGCCAGCTCACCGACGAACAGCTTGTGGCCGCGGGCATCACGCCGGGGCTTATCCGCCTGTCCGTGGGGCTGGAGCACATCGACGATATTCTGGACGATTTGAAAAAAGGCTTCGCGGCCATCCGCTGAACGGCTCGCGGCCTGTTGGGATGAAACGCGGCGCAG
>OFOU01000701.1_pt1 | contig 25285 bp, 17 predicted proteins | sample 1542061 | NCBI WGS metagenome assembly OFOU01 (sample SAMN04209239, study PRJEB22552) | human gut metagenome | biome: gut; material: feces | host: Homo sapiens | place: USA: Oklahoma
GGTACTTGGGGCGAAGGCCCCTGGGAGAGTAGGACGTAGCCACGTAATCTTTTTTGTTTTTTTGGAATTTGTAACAAGAAAAATAAATTTAACTTTTAAAATGCAGCATTCATTAACAATTTGTTAAAGAATGTTGCATTTTTGTTTTTTGATAATGAACCAGGTTGTGCTGTGAGAGAAGCCTTAGAAAATGGAATTTTATATGAAGAAAGATGGAATGCATATAAAAAATTAAAAACTGAAAACTCTTTTAATGATGATAAAAATAGCTATCTAATAGCTAAGAATAAAAAATAAAAAGAAATTTCTAAATTGATAAAGAAAATGGCAATAAGAAGATAAAGGGTAAATATTATAAAGAAGATCGCCGATTGTTTTAGGTGGTCTTTTTTATTGAACAAAGAATTTGATAGGAACTAATTGATCGTGATGAAAATATGAAAATTGGTACATAACAATGGTAAATATTGCATAAAATGGGTATAAGTAAATAGACTATAAATTAATAATATAAAGAATATAATAGATAAAAATATTAACTAAAAAGCATAATAAAAAATTTATAATCAAAAGAGGGGGAAATTGTATGAATTTTAATTTAGATATGAGCATACCGATGTTGACGGTATTTTTACAGGGTGTACTAAGCTTTACATCTCCTTGTATACTACCACTAATTCCACTGTATTTAGGATATTTATCAGGTGGAATTAATCAAGAAGATGGAAGCTACAACAAGAGAAAACTATTTATAAACACAATATTCTTCACATTGGGGATAAGTTTATCATTCTTCATAATGGGGCTAGGAGTATCTGCGCTTAAAGAATTCTTTGCTGAATACGGAGGAATAATATCGAAAATTGGTGGAGTAATAATGATATTATTTGGGCTTTATAAGCTTGGAATATTCAAAAGATCTAATTTATTAGAAAGTGAACACAAACTTCCTTTTAAGATGGATAAAATAGCGATGTCGCCAATAACTGCTATAATCTTTGGATTTACATTTAGTTTTGCATGGACACCATGCATAGGTCCAGTACTTACAAGTGTCTTAATAATGGCTGGAAGTGCAGAAACTCGGATTAAAGGATTTATGTTGATAGGTGTTTATAGCGCTGGATTTATAATTCCATTCTTACTGTTAGGAATTTTCACTACACAACTTATGAACTTAATAAAAAAATACAAAAATATAGTGAAATATACTGTTAAAATAGGAGCCTTTCTTATGATAGTAATGGGATTATTTGTTTTTAGTGGAAAATTATCATATATGCAAAATAATACAAATAATTCTAGTAGCTCTACAGAATACTCTACAGGAAAAGATGCAACTAATTCAAACAGTGAAGAAAATGACAAGTCAAATGGTACTGCATCGTCAAATAAACCAGAAGAAAACAAAACACCTGCTATAGACTTTGAATTAAAGGATCAATACGGAAAAACACAAAAACTATCAGATTATAAAGGAAAAGTTGTATTTTTAAACTTCTGGGCAACGTGGTGTCCTCCTTGTAAAATGGAAATGCCTGACATACAAAAAATTTATGAAAAATACGAAAAACAGGGAGAAAAATCAGAGGTAGTTGTTCTATCTGTTGCTGCTCCAAACACTCAGGATGAAAAAGACATCGACGGAATAAAAGCATTCTTAGAAGAAAATGGATACACATATCCTGTATTAATGGATGATGGAGGTTACACATTTGGTGCGTATAGAATATCATCGCTTCCAACTACATTTATGATAGACAAAGAAGGAAACGTATTTGGATATGTTCAAGGTGGACTTACTCAAGAAGCTATGGAGAGCATAATAGAGCAGACTATTACAGGAAAAAGAAAACAATAACAAAACAATAAAAAATTAATATTAAAAATAAATTACGAATAAAACTAGAGCTAATGGGGAATAATCCTATTAGCTCTAATTTTAACGAACATATATTCGTGAAATTCTATGAAATAAATTTTATTTATGATATACTAGTTTTGACAAAGACGGAAATATCTGAAAAGGACAGGTGTTCAAATTATGGATAAATTTAAAATACATTCAAAATTCAAGCCAACAGGTGACCAGCCTGAAGCTATAAAGACGATATCAGATGCCATAAAAAGAAACGAAAAATTCTCGACACTACTTGGAGTAACTGGTTCGGGAAAAACATTCACTATGGCAAATATAATAGAAAATGTAAACAAACCAACACTTATACTGGCTCACAACAAAACACTTGCTGCACAGCTTTACGGGGAATTTAAAGAATTCTTCCCAGAAAATGCTGTAGAATATTTCGTATCATACTACGATTACTACCAACCAGAAGCCTATGTAGCGAGCAGTGATACATACATAGAAAAAGATGCAAGTATAAACGACGAAATAGACAAACTTAGACACTCTGCAACTGCTGCACTTTTAGAGAGAAGAGATGTAATAATAATATCATCTGTATCTTGCATATACGGTTTAGGGGATCCAAAAGACTACAAAGAAATGATGCTTTCACTTAGACCAGGTGACGAAAAAGACAGAGATGATGTAATAAAAAGATTGATAGAAATACAGTACGAAAGAAATGATATAAACTTCACTCGAGGAACATTCAGAGTTAGAGGGGATGTACTAGAAATATTCCCAGCAGGAGATGATGAAAAAGCGATAAGAGTAGAATTCTTTGGAGATGAAATAGATAGAATAACAGAAATAGACTACATAACTGGTAAAATAGTTGGGACAAGAAGCCATGTTGCAATATTCCCGGCATCTCACTATGTAACAACGCCAGAAAGAATTGAAGAGGCGATAAAAAGAATAGAGGCGGAATTAGAAGAAAGAATTCAATATTTCAAAGAAAGAGATATGTTGCTTGAAGCACAGAGAATTGAGCAAAGAACAAACTACGACATAGAAATGCTAAAAGAAATAGGATTCTGTCAAGGGATAGAAAACTATTCAAGACACTTAACAGGAAGAGCAGAAGGAGAAAAACCGTACACACTTATGGACTTCTTCCCAGATGATTTCCTAATGATAGTAGATGAGTCGCACGTCACAATTCCTCAGGTAAGGGGTATGTATGCAGGTGACCGCTCAAGAAAAGGCTCACTAATAGACAATGGATTTAGACTTCCATCAGCGTACGACAACAGACCTTTAAACTTTGAAGAATTTGAAGAAAATATAAATCAGATAGTATTTACAACAGCTACACCAGGACCTTATGAAATCCAGCACAGTACAACATTTGCTGAACAGATAATAAGACCTACAGGACTACTAGACCCTGAAATAGACGTAAGACCTATCGAAAACCAGATAGATAACCTAGTACATGAAATCCATTCTGTAATCGAAAAAGGAGAAAGAGTACTAGTAACTACACTAACTAAAAAAATGAGTGAGGACTTAACAGACTACCTAAAAGAAATTGGAATAAAAGTAAAATACCTACACTCAGACATAGCAACACTTGAAAGAACAGAAATCATAAGGGATTTAAGAATGGGTAAATTCGATGTACTTATAGGAATCAACCTACTGAGAGAAGGGTTGGATATCCCTGAGGTATCTTTAATAGCAATATTAGATGCAGATAAAGAAGGATTTTTACGTTCTGAAACTTCTCTAATACAGACAATAGGTCGTGCTGCCAGAAATGAACATGGACGAGTAATAATGTATGCAGACAAGATAACTGACTCTATGAGAAATGCAATAGATGAAACTAAAAGAAGAAGAGAAATTCAGGATGCGTACAACAAAGAACATGGAATTATTCCGAAGACAGTTAAAAAAGATATACGAGCTGCAATCGAAGCTACTCAGGCTGCTGAAGAAGAGGTCGTATACGGAATTAAAGAAACTGACGACATTGACGAACTAAAAGCAAATGTTGCTAAGCTAACAGAAGAAATGATGGAAGCTGCTAAAAATCTTCAGTTTGAAAGAGCTGCGGAATTAAGAGATAAACTAAAAGAATTAGAAGAAAAAATTGCTAAAAAAGAAAAATAGAAAATAGATAAAATCTAAGTAGATAAATTCAAAAAATAAAAGCGAAAGAAAGGAGTAGCTATGCAAGAGAGAAACATTGTAATAAGAGGAGCTAGAGAAAACAACTTAAAAGGTGTAGACTTAACGCTTCCTAGAAATAAATTCATAGTATTTACAGGACTTTCTGGATCTGGAAAATCATCTCTAGCATTCGACACAATTTATGCAGAAGGCCAGAGAAGATATGTAGAAAGTCTTTCATCATATGCAAGACAGTTCTTAGGACAGATGGAAAAACCTAACGTTGAGTACATAGAAGGACTATCTCCAGCGATATCAATAGACCAGAAAACAACATCAAAAAACCCTCGTTCAACTGTGGGAACTGTAACAGAAATATACGACTACCTAAGACTATTATTCGCAAATGCAGGTGAGGCTCACTGTGCAGTTTGTGGAAAGAAAATAAGCCGGATGACAGTTCAGGAAATAACAGATAAAATATTAGAATTTCCAGAAAGAACAAAAATCCAGATACTATCACCTATAGTTAGAGGAAAAAAAGGAACTCACAAAAAACTAATAGACAACATAAGAAAAGAAGGATTTGTCAGAATAAGAGTAGATGGAGAAAACTACGATATAAATGACGAAATAGAAATCGAAAAAAATAAAAAGCACGATATAGAAGTTGTAGTAGATAGAATAATAGTCAAACCAGGGCTAGAAAGTAGACTTGGAGACTCTCTTGAAACTGCACTAAAACTATCTGATGGGCTTGTAATTGCTCAGGTAATAGACGGAGAAGAAGTAATGTTCTCTACAAAATTTGCCTGCCCAGATCATGGAATAGGTATAGAAGAATTATCTCCAAGAATGTTCTCATTCAATGCTCCATTTGGTGCGTGTGAAGCTTGTAAAGGTCTTGGAGAAAGTAAAGAGGTTGACCCAGAATTAGTAGTTCCAAACAAGGACTTAACTATAAAACAAGGTGCTATTGCAGCTTGGGGAGCAGCTGCTACAAACGACGAAACATACTACAGCATGATGATGAAAAGTCTAGCTGACAAATACGGTGTAGATATAGATGTTCCATTTAAAGAACTACCTGAGGATTTTGTACAGGAGCTACTATATGGAAATGGAGTAGACAGCACAATAGTTGAATTTGAATTCGACTCAAAATTTAGTGGAAGAAAAAAATACAGAGCACATTTTGAAGGTGTTGTAACAAATATATCAAGAAGATACCAAGAAACAAAATCAGAGTACATGAGAGATAAACTAGAAGAGTTTATGGCGGAAAGTCCTTGCCCTGTATGTAAAGGAAGAAGACTTAAAAATGAGGTTCTATCTGTACTTGTTGGTGGAAAAAACATAATAGAAGTAACAGACTTATCTATAAATGAATTAATAGAATTTATAGATGGATTAAACGACACATTCTCAGAAAAACAGAAAATGATAGCTTCTGAGATAATAAAAGAAATAAAAGCTAGAGCATCATTCCTTAGAGATGTAGGTCTTGACTATCTAAATCTATCGAGAAAAGCAGGAACACTTTCTGGTGGAGAAGCACAGCGTATAAGACTTGCAACTCAGATAGGTTCTGCACTTGTAGGAGTACTTTATGTACTAGACGAGCCTAGTATAGGACTTCATCAGAGAGATAACGACAAGCTAATAGGAACTCTAAGAAACCTAACAGACTTAGGAAACACACTTATAGTTGTTGAACACGATGAAGACACAATGAGAGCTGCAGACTACATAGTAGATATTGGCCCTGGAGCTGGAATTCATGGTGGAGAAATAGTAGCAGAGGGAACTGCAGAAGAGATAATAAACAATCCAAACTCTATCACAGGAAAATATCTAAGTGGAGAAAAACAGATAGCAATTCCAGAAACTTTAAGAGAAGGAAATGGAAACTTCATTGAAATCAAAAAAGCATCAGAAAACAATTTAAAGAATATAAACGTAAAATTCCCACTTGGTAAATTTGTATGTGTAACTGGTGTATCTGGATCAGGAAAAAGTACACTAGTAAACGAAATACTTTACAAAGGTGTTGCAAGTAAAGTAAATAGAGCTAGAATAAGACCAGGTAAACACAAAGAAATAACTGGAATTGAAAACATAGACAAAATAATAAACATAGACCAGAGCCCAATAGGAAGAACACCTCGTTCAAATCCTGCTACTTACACAGGAGTATTTGACCATATAAGAGATTTATTTGCATCTACTAATGAAGCAAAAGCTAGAGGATACCAGAAAGGTAGATTTAGTTTCAATGTAAAAGGTGGAAGATGTGAAGCTTGTAAGGGAGATGGAATTATCAAAATAGAAATGCACTTCCTTCCAGATGTGTATGTTCCTTGTGAAGTATGTAAAGGGGAAAGATACAACAGAGAAACTCTACAGGTAAAATACAAAGATAAAACAATATCTGATGTACTTGATATGAATGTAGAAGAAGCACTAGAATTCTTTGAAAACATACCAAATATAAGAAGAAAACTAGAAACTCTAATGGATGTAGGTCTATCATACATTAAACTAGGACAGCCATCTACACAGCTTTCTGGTGGGGAGGCTCAGAGAATAAAACTAGCAGCCGAACTTAGCAAACGTCCAACAGGAAAAACACTGTACATATTAGACGAGCCGACAACTGGACTTCACATGGCAGATGTAGATAAACTAATCGACGTACTTCAAAGACTTGCGGACACAGGAAATACAATAGTTGTAATAGAGCACAACCTTGATGTAATAAAAACTTGTGACCATATAATCGACTTAGGTCCAGAAGGTGGAGACGGTGGAGGAACAATAGTTGCCATAGGAACACCAGAAGAAGTATCTAAAGTAGAAGAAAGTTACACAGGACAATTCCTTAAGAGATACTTTAAATAAAGACAAGAAAAAGAATTCAAGTTTTTTAGTTAGAAAATTTATAAATGATTAAACATAAGAGGGACTGCTGTAAGGTACGCAACAGTCTCTTTTTCTTTACAACAAATTTGTCTGAGGTATAATTATAATATAAAAATATAAGAAAAATACTACTAAAAATGGAGAATAAAATGGAACAAATTTTAATTGTAGAAGATGACCTAAGGCTCAATCAAGGATTGTGCAAAGCCTTAAAATCGGAAAATAGAAAAATTATATCTTGTATGGATTTAAAAAGCGCAAGAGAACAACTAGAAATTGACGATGTATCATTGATATTATTGGATATAAATTTGCCAGATGGAAAAGGATTAGACTTTCTAAAAGAATTAAAAGAAGATAATTCTATTAGACCTGTGATTTTACTTACAGCCAACGACACAGATATGGATATTGTTGAAGGACTTGAACAAGGTGCTGATGATTACATAACAAAGCCATTTTCTCTAGCAGTTTTAAGAGCAAGGGTAAATACACAACTTAGAAAAAATGCTATTAATCTAAAAAATGAAAATGGGAAAAATAAAAAGATATTTAAAATGGATCGTTTTGTATTTGACTTTGATAATATGACATTTTTAGCCAATGAAGAAAATATAGAACTCAGCAAAACAGAGCAAAAGCTACTAAAAATATTAGTAGAGCATCGAGGTGGAACAGTGAGTCGTAATATGTTGATAGACTATATTTGGACGGATGGAGCAAAATATGTAGATGAAAATGCACTTTCTGTAAGTATAAAAAGACTTCGTGACAAACTTGGGGCACAGGATTATATCAAGACAGTCTATGGAATAGGGTATAGTTGGGTGAATAAAGATGAGTAAATTTATTGTAGTATTGGCGCTGATTAGTATAATTATAGCTTTTATTGTAGTTATAATAAATAACATACGTACCAAAAGAACTATGGATACACTTGAAAAAATGATAGACTCTGCAGCTGATGGTGAATACTCAGAAACAAAATTCGACGAAAGTAGATTATCTGCATTAGAAACAAAGTTCTCTAATTATCTATCATCATCAAATACCTCATCTAAAAATATTATGAAAGAAAAAGAGAAAATAAAAACTTTGATTTCTGATATATCACATCAGACTAAGACTCCGATTTCAAATCTTATTTTGTACAGCGAACTAATAGAAGAAGGCGATTTATCTGAAGATATGCGTTCTAATGTAGAGGCGATTAAGCAGCAAGCTGAAAAACTAGAATTCTTAATAAAATCTCTTGTAAAACTTTCAAGATTGGAAAATGGAATTTTAAAATTATCGCCACAAAAAGAAAAAATCCAACCTATGCTAAAGGATATATATGAACAGTATATCTCTAAAGCTAGAAACAAAAATCTAAAATTGGAAATTAAAGCCACAAATCTACAGGCTACGTTTGATAGAAAGTGGACTACAGAAGCACTGGGAAATATTGTAGATAATGCAATAAAATACACAAATACTGGCAAAGTAACTATTAGCGTTCAAGAGTATGAAATCTTTACAAGAATAGACATATCAGACACAGGAATGGGGATAGATGAATTTGAACAAGCAGAAGTATTTTCACGTTTTTACCGCTCTCAATCAGTACACAACGATGAAGGTGTAGGAATAGGACTTTACCTAACAAGAGAAATCATCTCCAGTGAGGGTGGATATATAAAACTAACATCAGAACTTGGAGTAGGATCTACATTTTCTGTATATATTACGAGGTAGATGAAATCTAACAAAACTGTTAGATTTTATATATTTCTAGAAAGAATGTGGAAAGATTTTTATGAGATAATCTGTATATAGAGATGAAGGAACATCTTTTATATACAGATTTTTTTTAGAAACATAAATTTTGGAATGAGAATAATAAATTTCTACATATAACTCTAAGAAAATTTATGTTGTGGAGGTGTGAGATATGAAAATTTTACAAGCAGAGAATTTAATAAAAATTTACGGCTCTGGTGAAAATGAAGTCCATGCACTAGATGGAGTTAATTTTTCAGTAGAAAAAGGAGAATTTGTTGCTATTGTTGGAACATCTGGCTCTGGGAAATCAACATTATTACATATATTAGGAGGACTAGACAGACCGACATCAGGAAGTGTAAAAGTAGATAATAGAAATATTTTCTCTTTAAAAGATGAAGAGCTAACTATTTTCAGACGTAGAAAAATTGGATTTGTATTCCAAAATTATAACCTAGTTCCAGTTTTAAATGTATACGAAAATATTGTACTTCCAATTCAGCTTGACGGAAAAGAGCCAGATGAGGATTATATCAAAAGTATAATTGAAACACTAGGAATAGAAAGTAAATTGGATAACCTTCCAAATAACTTATCAGGTGGTCAACAGCAACGTGTAGCAATTGCAAGGGCACTAGCCTCAAAACCAGCTATAATACTTGCTGATGAGCCAACAGGAAATCTTGACTCAAAAACAAGCCAAGATGTACTTGGATTATTAAAAGTAACTAGTCAAAAGTATGCACAGACAATAGTAATGATTACTCACAATGAGGAAATTGCTCAATTAGCAGACCGTATAATTCGTATTGAAGACGGTAAGATTGTAGAGCATTAGGGGGTGGCAGTTATGAAAGTTAAAAATAAAAAATGTATTCGTAATTTAAGTATAAAGCAATTTAAAGCTGGAAAAACTAGAAACTTAATTGCTGTTTTTGCGATTGCATTGACTACATTACTGTTCACATCACTATTTACAATTGCATTTTCTATCAATGAAGGAATGCAAGAAGCAAATTTCCGTCAATGTGGTGCTTGGAGTCACGCGACTTTTAAATATATGACAGAAGAACAGTTTGAAGAAATAAAAGATGATCCATTAATACAACAATATGGAAAAAGACGTTTTGTAGGAATGCCTTCAAAAGTACCTTTTAACAAAAGTCATGTAGAAATTGGATACTCTGATAAAAATCAAGCTCACTTCATGTATTGTGACCCTGTAGAGGGAAGATTACCTAAAGAGGGAACAAATGAAGCAGCTACAGATACAAAAGTACTTAAACTATTAGGAGTAAAGCCTAAAATAGGTGAAAAATTTACAATAACATTTGATGTAGATGGAAAAGAAACAACACAAACTTTTACACTTAGTGGATATTGGGAATACGATGAAGCAATTGTGGCAAATCATGTATTAATTCCAGAAAGTAGAGCAGAGTCTATATTTAAAGAATTAAATGTTGTACCAGGTAATACAGGTGATGCTATGACTGGAAGTTGGAATATGGATGTAATGTTTAAAAATTCTAGAAATATATCTAAAAACGTGGAAACAGTACTTGAAAATCATGGATACCAAGAAGAAAATAATTTAAATGATGGAACATATATTTCAACTGGTATTAACTGGGGGTATAGTGGAGCACAGATGTCAGAAAGTATGGATTACTCACTAGTGATTGCCATTGTACTTGTATTACTACTTATTATTTTTACAGGATATTTAATAATATACAATGTATTCCAAATTTCTGTTGCAAATGATATCAGATTTTATGGATTATTAAAAACAATAGGTACAACCCCTCGCCAGCTTAAAAAGATAATTCGTCAACAGGCTATGCTTCTTAGCCTAATAGGAATACCATTTGGATTACTTGCTGGTTGGATTGTAGGAAAATCTTTAACAGCAGTAGTAATGGCACAATTAGATGGGCTTGTGAGTGTAGTTTCTATTAGCCCAGGTATATTTATATTTGCTGTTGTGTTTACTCTATTTACAGTATGGATTTCTTGTATTAGACCTGGAAGAATAGCATCAAAAGTTTCTCCAATAGAAGCAGTAAGATACACAGAAGGAAGCAACATCAAAAGGAAATCTAAAAAAACTTCTAAAAAAATATCTCTTTGGGTAATGGCAAAGGAAAATTTAGGTCGTAGTAAAGGAAAAACTATAATAACAGTAATTTCCTTATCATTGTCAGTTGTTTTATTGAATTTAACAGTTATTTTTACAAAAGGTTTTGATATGGACAAATACCTATCTAATTTTGTATCCACAGATTTTGTTTTAGCAAATGCTCTATATTTTAACGGAGATAGTTCATTTAGTGATGAAGAAGAAGTATCTCCATCAGTTATAGATGAGGTATCTAAGCAAAATGGAATAACAGATAGCTGTAAAATATACGGAAAGACTTCACATATACAGGAACTAGTAACAGAAAAAGCATACAGAAATAATTACAATCAGTATATGTCAAAAGAAGAGATAGATAATAATATAAAATTGGAAGAAAAAACAAAGGACGGACGTATTGCAGATGATGCACAGATTTACGGAATGGAAAAATTTGCACTAGACAACTTAAAAGTTTGGGAAGGAGATCTTTCAAAAGTATATGAACCAGGAAGTAGAAATATTGCAGCTGTATATGTTGAAGATGATTATGGAAAACTAATAAAAGATTCTCGGTGGGCGAAGATAGGAGATAAAGTTACACTTAGATATGTAGATGAGTTTGAATACTATAATCCAGAAACAGGTGAAGTATATCCAGATGGAACTAATCTTGAACAAGTTCCTTTATGGAGAGCTGGGGCTAAAAAATATAAAGATGTTGAATATACAGTATCGGCAATAGTAACTGTACCAACTGCATTATCTTATCGTTATTATGGACATGATGAGTTTATATTAAATGATAAGACTTTTATACAAGACTCTGGAACAGACTCTATAATGCTATATGCATTCAACACTACAAAAAAATCAAATTCAGATATGGAAACTTTCCTTAAAGATTACACAACAAGACAAAATCAAGAATACGACTATGAAAGCAAGGAAAAATATGTATCAGAATTTGAAAGTATGCGCTCTATGTTCTTATTAATGGGTGGAGCACTAAGCTTTATTGTAGGATTAATAGGAGTGCTTAACTTCTTCAATGCAATTCTTACAAGTATAATTACTAGAAAAAGAGAATTTGCAATGCTACAATCTGTTGGTATGACAGGAAAACAGCTAAAAACTATGCTAGTATACGAAGGTTTGTACTACTCTTTAGGAGTTGGAGTTCTTTCTCTAGGTCTATCAATAATATTAAATCCATTTATTGGAAAAACTATAGAAAATATGTTTTGGTTCTTTACTTACAAATTTACAATAACATCAATTTTAATAGTTATGCCTATGTTTATCCTATTAGGTATAGTATTACCGCTAGTAATTTACAAATTTGTATCTAAAGCAACTATTGTTGAAAGATTGAGAGAGAATTAATAATGAAAATAATTTGTTTTTAAAGTATAATTAAATAAAGAAATTAAACAGCCTGAAAAATATTTTTTCAGGCTTTTTTTGAAGGCGGTGGTTTTTCTATGAATAAGCACACAAAAGTATATTTAAACAGAAATGAATTTGGGACAGTTTCGGGGATAAAATTTATCGAGCTACATTATGCAGACCTTACAGAATTTTACTACCCAATAGACCTATTAGTCCTTGCATCATATAAATACCATGAAGGATCTACGCAGAAGGCATTTGAAAAAAGCTTCATGGAAAAATACGGGATGTCTATGAAAGAAATACAAGAAGAGGCAGCTTTAGATTTAAATAAGTCGCTTGGAGTTTGGATGTCTAAGGAATTTGACGTTGAAAAGGTAGGATTTAAAAGAATTGCCTGCATAGAATTAGATGATAGAACAATAACTGCTGAATGTTTTGCAGAGCGAATAAGAAATCTATTTGCTGTGATAAATCTTGCAGATGGTATTGATATAAATATAGAAAATATTGCAATGCCGGTTATGGGTTCTTGTTTAAAAAATCTACCAGACGATGAAATTCTCAGCATACTTGTAGAGCAGAGTAGATTTGCTATGGAAAAGACATACAACCTAGATGGGATATACATAGTTGATAACGATAGAGAAAGGGTTATGAAATTTGACCGGAAGATGAATGAAATTCTAAACAGAACTGATGTCGATCAGGAAAATGTGTTTAGCGATGAGCAATGTGATGAAATTCTTTGCGATATGTGGTCTAAGATGAAATACTACAGAGAACAGGTTACTTCTGGAAAATTCAAGAAAAGAGATAGAAGTGATGTTTTAATTGAGTTTGAAGCAAGAATTGAGAGCAGAGAGCTAAGACAGTTTGAGTTCTGTGTATTGGCGAGAAAAATGCTTGAGTTTATTATATATGATATAGGTGGGGATAAGGCTGGAAACAGAAATCTATTCCAGAGAATTGAGTATATGAGAAAAGCTGAGCTTGCATCACCAAGAATTACTGCATATATGCATATAATTAGGGCATTTGGAAATGCTGAGGTTCACACAGATGAAGAAGTAGAATATTCAATAGAAGAAAACTACCTAGACAGACAGATACTTGTAGAGTGTCTATCTAGAGTGGTTGATTATTGGATTGCTTATAAATATAGAAGCAACAAGAAGACTAAATAGGAGGACATAATTTGTTTGACATACAGGAACATTTAAAACAACTTCCAGAACAACCTGGAGTTTATATAATGAAAGACGCTTTTGGAAATGTAATATACGTTGGAAAAGCTGTCGTACTTAAAAATAGAGTTAGACAGTATTTCCAATCGTCTAAAAATCATTCATCAAAAGTAAAATCAATGGTAAAAAATATCAGAAGTTTTGAATATATAATAACCGATTCAGAAACAGAGGCACTTATACTAGAGTGTAACTTGATAAAAAGATATAAGCCAAAGTACAACGTACTTCTTAGAGATGATAAAACATATCCGTATATAAAAGTTACTACAAATGAGGATTTTCCTAGAGTGATAAAAGTTAGAAAAGTAGCTAAGGATAAGGCTAAATACTTTGGACCATACACAAATATAACAGCTGTAAACGACACGCTTGAGGTAATTAGAGATACATATCCTATAAGAACGTGTAAAATAGATATAGACAGAGCTATAAAGAATAAGATGCGACCATGTTTAAACTATCATATAAAGAAATGTATGGGGCCTTGTACCGGTAAAGTTTCAAAGGAAGAGTACAGACAGATGGTAGACGAGGTTATTATGTGCCTTTCTGGAAAGGAAGAGAAATTAGTTGAAATTCTAACTGAAAAAATGCAAAAATGTGCAGCTGATTTTAGATTTGAAGAAGCTGCGGTTTACAGAGATAAGATAAAAAGTTTAGAAGAAATGGTTCAAAAACAGAAGATAGATACAAATACATTGGACTTAAATCAGGATATTATCGCTATGGCTAGGGCAAATAACGAGGCTTGTGTTCAGATTTTCTTTGTAAGAAATGGGAAAATTGTAGGAAGAGAGCACTTCATACTAGAAGGGGTTATGGATAGCAGCAGAGAATCAATACTTGGATCATTTGCTAAACAGTTCTATATGGAGCAGGAATACATTCCAAAAGAGATAATTATCGAGGATGAAATAGAAGACCAGGGAATTTTAGAGGATATACTAACTGCAAAAAAAGGTCAGAAAGTTGTTATAAGAGTCCCTCAAAAAGGCGAGAAAAAGAGCCTAGTTGAAATGGTTAGAAAAAATGCACTTGAGTACTTAGAAAAATTCTCAGATATGAATAAGAGAAAGTACGAAAAAAGCATAGGTGCACTTGAGGAATTAAAAAATCTGCTAGAATTAGAAGAATTACCTATAAGAATAGAGTCTTTTGATATTTCTAATATACAGGGTGTAGACTCAATTGGATCTATGGTAGTTTACACAAATGGTAAAAAAGATAAGAAAGAGTACAGAAGATATAAAATCAAGACTGTAATTGGGCCAAATGACTACGACTCTATGGCTGAAATCCTAGAAAGAAGGATAAAGCATGGAAATCTACCAGACTTAATTCTGCTAGATGGTGGTAAAGGTCAGGTTGGCGCTGTCAGAAAAGTATTTGACAGATATGGGATTGATATACCTCTTTGGGGAATGTATAAAGATGATAAACATAGAACCAAAGGGCTGATAAATGAAACTAGAGAAATTGAATTATCAAAGACTAGCAATCTGTACAGATTTGTAGCTGGAATTCAGGAAGAAGTTCACAATTACGCAATAACGTACCACAGAAGTCTTAGGGATAAAAAGCTTACAAAATCAGAGCTAGACAATATTCCGGGAGTTGGAGAGAAAAGAAAAAAAGCTCTACTTGCAAAATTCAAGACTTTAGAGGGAATAAAAAATGCTACATTGGAAGAGCTTGAAGACACAGACACGATGAACTCGACAGTTGCAGAAAAAGTCTATGATTTCTTTAGAGAAAAAGAACAAGGCTTATAAAAACTATAAATATAAAAAAGGAGATAAACTATGGAAAGCAGAGTAAATATTTTGGATGTGATAAACGCATTAGACTTAGAAGTTGTCAATTTTCCTGCTGATGGAAAAGACCACTTTGTAACAACACCAGAACTTAACAGACCAGGACTACAGTATGCTGGATTCTTTGAATATTTTTCTTCAGACAGAATTCAGATAATAGGAAAGAGTGAATACGAATATTTTGCTGCTATAGACGAAGAAACAAGAATTGAGAGATTAGAAAAACTCTTCTCTTATGATATTCCAGCGGTAATAATTTCTAGAGATATGGAAGTAAAACCGGATTTCTTAGAAATAGCAGAAAAACACAATATAATAGTTTTAAAATCACATAGAAATACTACAAGACTTATAAACAAATTGTCAAATTACCTTGAAAATAGAATGGCTAAGTACGAAACTATACACGGTGTTTTGGTAGATATATACGGTGTCGGTGTACTTATCAAAGGTGAAAGCAGTGTAGGTAAGTCAGAAACTGCACTTGAACTAGTGCAGAGAGGTCACAGACTTGTAGCAGATGACGCCGTTGAAATAAGAAAAACTGACGAAAATAAACTAATAGGTCAAGCTCCAGAGCTTTTAAGACATTTCATGGAAATAAGGGGAATAGGAATATTAGATATAAAAACTCTTTACGGAGTTAGAGCGGTAAAAACTAGTCACGATATAGGACTTGTAATCTATCTTGAATCATGGAATAAAAACAAATACTACGACAGACTTGGTCTAGATAGAGAATATGAAAATATAATGGGTGTACAGATAGAAAAAATGACTGTCCCTGTAAAACCAGGAAGAAACACATCTATGATACTTGAAGTTGCTGCTATGAACTATAGACAGCGTGGAATGGGATATGATGCAGCTGAAGAATTTACTAAAAAATTAAATCAGCTACTTCAGAGCGATAGATAGATTATATTGAGAAAGAGGGAGATACTGTCTATTTACGCTCCAGGCAATCAAGTTGCATTGTCGCTGTAAATAGACAGTATAACCCCCTCTTTACACAATAAAACTATCAACCGTAGCTAAAGCAGCTGATAAATAATTTTTTCAGTAAATTCTTCAGCTTGCTACTAAAAGTATGAATGAGATAAAGGTGATAAAAACATTACTTGATTGTTATTATTTTACAATCTTAGATGAGCCGGTTCGGTTTTTAGTTTTGCTTGTCACCAGTTTTAAAAACTTAGGAAATAAAAAAACATCTATTTGTAGCGACAATGCAGCTTGACTGCCTGGAGCCTAAAATAGATGTTTTTTTATTTCCCGTTTTATAAAACTGGTGAAAGTAATCTAGATATAGATTCTTTGATTTTTATATATGTAGATCTGCTTTCGTATATTTCTTTTGTTATTTCTCTAGAGTTTTCGATATCTTTTTCAAATATCATTCTCTGTTCTCTTGCTTTTTCTTCTGAGTAGATAAAAGCATTTACTTCGAAGTTTAGTTCGAAGCTTCTTATATCCATGTTTGCAGTTCCTATTGAAGCAACTGAGTCATCGTATACTATTGTTTTAGCATGTAGGAATGCATCTTCTCCGTAAGTGTATATTTTTGCACCATAGTCTAAAAGTTCTCCTGCATAAGAGTATGATGCCCAGTATACAAATGGATGGTCAGGTTTTGAAGGTATCATTATTCTTACATCTACACCAGATAGACAAGCTACTTTTAGTGTTTCCATTAAAGTCTTATCTAGTATTAAGTATGGACTCTGGATATATACATAATCTCTAGCCTTCTGTATCATTTTCATATATCCGTATTTTATTTCATCTAATTCTGTTATATCGGGACCACTTGAAACAATCTGGATTCCAACATTTCCATCTGATTTTTTTCTCTTTTTAGTGAAGTACTTAGCTAAATCAAGATTTTCTTTAGTAGTGTATCTCCAGTCAAGAAGGAATCTCATACTCAAGTCTATTACGCAGCTACCTGTAAGTCTTATATGAGTATCTCTCCATTCTCCAAATTTTGGATCTCTTCCTAGGTACTCATCACCAACGTTAAATCCTCCAACAAATCCAACCTTACCATCAATAACAACTATTTTTCTATGGTTTCTAAAGTTTATGTTGAAGTTGATTATATTTAAGAATGAAGGGAAGAAATTAGCAACCTGAACACCAGCTTCTTTCATTTCTTTTACAGCTTTTCTGCTTAGGTTTCTACCACCAACAGCATCGTATAGAAGTCTAACTTCTACACCAGACTGTGCCTTTTCTTTAAGTATTTCTATGATTTCTTTTCCTATTCTATCGTCTTTAAATATATAGAACTGGATGTTTATATATTCTTCAGCTTTTTTAAGCTCTTCAAGAAGAGAGTTGAAGAACAGATTAGATTCTGGATATATATCGACATCATTGTCCGCTGTGAAGTGGGCATTGTTTGAATTTGCTAAAGTGTAGATAATATCCTTGTTTTCATCTAAGTATGGGTCTAAATTTGACTCAATTTCCACATAAGATTCTAATATTTTATCTTTTATAACCTTATCCTCTTTTTCCTTTACGCTGAACATATTCTTCTTAGCGATACTTCTACCAAACATCGCATATAATATGAATCCAACTGGAGGAACAAGAACTAGTATAACTATCCAAGTAAGAGTATTATCTATATTTCTCTTTCCTCTAAAGATAAGGTCTACAACAAGAATAAAGTTTATGAGATATATTGCCGTAAGCACAATCTCAAACAATGATAATGGTAAATTTTCCAAAAAAAAATCTCCTCTCTTAAAAAATTATTTAGTTTTCGTAAATTAAAAATTGAAATGAAATATATATTTAATTCCGGAAATTTCTCCGTTAAAAATAAATATGTAGTAATTTAATAAATGCCTACTACATAGCTATTATGACTATTAAAACATATAATAATGAAACTTTTCAATAGGAAAAGATAAAAATAATGAAAACTTCATATAAAACACAAATTTGAAAATGAAAAAGACTTTGTAAATTGACACGTTCAAAAGTTCAAATTATTTGGTGTAGATATTGTTATTTTTAGAAATTTAATTTATTATATTAATATATAATTGGGTGTATAATGCACTAATTTTAACCAATATAGAAAATTTTAAAGAATTTAACTTTTAAAAAGGCGATTGAATAATAAATTCGCGGATATATTATAACAAAACATTATAAATTAGAAGATTAGATAATATTTGATATAGAGAATTTTTAAAATTCGAGGAGGAAATTAAATTGAATAAAAATAAAGTATATAATGATATTTTAAATATAGTTGGAGAAGAAAATATAATGATGGACGAGCCTATGAAGAAGCACGCTTCTTTTAGAGTAGGTGGGCCAGCAGATGTTTTAGTAAGACCTAGAACTGAAGAACAGCTTAGAGATATCCTTTTATATATAAAGAAGGAAAATGTTCCATATCTTGTAATAGGAAATGGTTCAAATCTTTTAGTTAAAGACGGTGGAATTAGAGGGATAGTAGTTGAAATATCTGATAACTACAGCGATTTTAAAATAGATGAAAATAGAATAGAAATACAGGCAGGTGCACTATTATCGAGAATAGGAAATGCCGCACTTAAAGCAGAACTTAAAGGATTTGAGTTTGCATCTGGTATACCAGGTACTTTTGGTGGAGCACTTGCTATGAACGCTGGAGCATACGGCGGAGAAATTAAAGATATAGTAAAAACTGTAAAAGTTATGGATGTAGATGGGAATATATTTGAAATATCTAATGAAGAAATGAATTTTGGATATAGAAAAAGTGCAATAGTAGAAAATAACTATGTAGCTCTTTCTGCAGTTGTAGAATTAGAAAAAGGTAGTTATGACGATATCAAGGCTACTATGGATGATTTAAAGGAAAGAAGAACATCAAAACAGCCACTTAATTTTGCAAGTGCTGGTAGTACATTCAAAAGACCAGAAGGGTATTTTGCAGGAAAATTAATACAGGATAGTGGTCTTAAAGGGCTTTCTATAGGAGATGCACAGGTATCTGAAAAGCATTCTGGATTTGTAATTAACAGAGGAAATGCAACAGCTAAGGATTTACTAAATCTTATGTTTGCTATTAAAGCGACTGTTAATGCAAAATTTGGAGTTATGCTTGAAGAAGAGGTTAAGATAGTTGGAGAAGAGCCAGCTGCAGAAGAAGAATAGACCGGAGATGATTATATGAAAATTTTAGCTGATTACCATACCCATACTATATATAGCAACGGGAAAAATGGAAAAAGAAAGCACGCATTTGGAACTATAGAAGAAAATGTACAGGAAGCAATAAAAAAAGGTCTTAAAACTATTGGGATATCAGACCATAGTTACAGACATTTACTGTACGGTTTAAATAGAGATAGTATATTTGAAATGAGAGAAGAAATAGATAGATTAAATGAGAAATATAAAGAAATCGAAATTCTTCTTGGTGTAGAATGTAATATTCTAGATAACAAAGGCACAATAGACATGGATGACAAGATAAGAGAACAGTTAGACTATGTTTTAGCAGGCTATCATTTTGCATCAGAGCCTACATCTTTTAGATGTCTTTTAAATCATGGAGATAACTTCCTTTTAAAGACAAAACGGTCTAGAAGATACAACACAGATGCAATAGTAAATGCGATGAAAAACAATGATATATTTATGATTACACACCCAGGAGATAAAGGAGATGTGTACATAGAAGAAATTGCTGAAGAGGCAAAAAAGAGAAATATTATTCTAGAAATAAATAGCTCTCACGCACATCTAAATGCTGAGCAGCTAAAACAGATAGCAAAATATGAAAACAGACTTATGATTGGCTCAGATGCACATAAGCCATTCATGGTTGGAAACTTTTCACTTGGATTAGAAACAGTGAAAAATTCTGGGATAGATATTAAAAGAATAGAAAATATAACGGAATAGAAGGGGGCAATTTGTATGAAATTTGTTATAGTAACAGGTCTATCAGGATCTGGAAAAAGTGAAACAATGAAAGCTTTGGAGGATATGGGATTCTACTGTGTAGATAATATGCCACCAACATTAATAACAAAATTTGCAGAAATATGCTTCCAGGGAAACTCTAATATAGAGAAAGTTGCTCTAGGAGTAGATATAAGAGGTAGAAGATTCTTTGAAGCGCTTCACGAAAGTCTTGATTACCTTGAAAAAGCAAATTATAAATTTGAAGTACTTTACCTTGACTGTGAAGACGATGTGCTTCTAAAAAGATATAAAATGACTAGAAGAAATCATCCATTAGCAAAGAATATGCAGATTCCAGAAGGAATAAAAATAGAAAGACAGATAATGGAGCCATTTAAGAAATACGCAACTTGCATATTAGATACTTCAAATATGAAACCAAGAGATTTAAAAGAAGAAATTTCTAATATATACAAAGATGGGCAGGAAGAAGACACTCCTAATATGACTATATCTGTAGTATCTTTCGGATTTAAGTATGGAATACCTAAGGATGCGGATTTAGTATTCGATGTAAGATTCCTACCTAATCCTTACTACGATGAAAGCCTAAGACCTAAAACTGGAGATTTTAAAGAAGTTAGAGAGTATGTCATGAATTCTAAAATTAGTGAGGAATTTGTAGAGAAGCTATTTGACTTTGTTGGATTTTTAATTCCACAGTATTTAGAAGAGGGTAAACAGCACCTTGTTATAGGAGTAGGATGTACTGGTGGAAGACATAGATCTGTAACTATAGCAAATATGCTATACGATGAGCTTTATAAAAAAGGATATAGAGTAATTAAAAAACATAGAGATTCTATGCTCGGTTAATTATGGGGGCATACTATGGATTACTTAAATAATATAATAGGTATAATAGGGTGGATTGCTCTTGGTGCAGCAATCGTACTTTATATAAAAGTGAGAAAAGCAAAAATTGAAAATCAAATAAGGGAAAGAGAATTAAAAGAAAGAAATCCAAAGGTAGTGGTTATAGGTGGAGGAACAGGACAGTCTGTTTTTTTAAGAGGTCTTAAGTACTACACTAACAATATAACTGCGGTAGTTACTGTAGCAGATGATGGAGGAGGATCTGGGGTTTTAAGAGAAGACCTTGGGATGCTTCCACCAGGAGATATAAGAAACTGCCTTTTAGCTCTTGCAAATATAGAGCCTACTATGAACGAGGTAATGCAGTATAGATTTGAAGAGGGCGGATTAAAAGGACAGAGCTTTGGAAACTTATTCTTGGCTGCGATGACTGGACTTTATGGAAATTTTGAAACAGCTGTATCTAAACTGGGAGAGATCTTTGCGATAACTGGTAAGGTATATCCAGTTACCTTGGAGGATATAAACCTAGTGGCAGAGCTTGAAAATGGAAAGGTAGTAGAAGGAGAATCTGCTATTCCTAAGGCTTGTAAAAGTGATAAGACTAATATAAAAAGACTCAGACTTGACCATCCAAATATAAAACCTCTAAAAGAGGTAATATATGCTATAAATAATGCGGATATAATAGTTATGGGTCCTGGAAGTCTTTATACTAGTGTAATACCCAACCTTTTAGTAGATGGAGTAGTTGATGCTATAAAAAATTCTGATGCACCTAAAGTATACGTGGGAAATGTTATGACGCAGCCTGGCGAAACAGAAAATTATAATTTGTTCGACCATGCAAATGCTATAATAGAACATGCAGGAGAGAATATTTTAGATTATGTAATCGCAAATAAGGAAATACTGCAAGAGGACGTTTTTATGCGTTATAATAAAGATGGGGCAGAACAAGTCCTTTTAGATAACCATCAGAAAAAAAGCTTTGATAAGCTAGGAATAAAAGTAATTGAAGCAGATCTTATTGAAATAAAAAATAATTACATAAGACACGATGCAAAAGGTGTTTCTAAGGTAATTATGCAGATAGTTTCTGAAGAGAGAAATATGTAACAGTTTAAGGAGTGAATAGAATGAGAGAAGAGGTAAGTGCCGGCGGTGTTGTACTGTTTGGAAATGCTGTTCTTCTACTTAGAAAATTTAATGGAGATTGGGTACTCCCAAAAGGGAAAGTTGAAAAAGGGGAGAGCCATGAACAAGCCGCATTAAGAGAAGTAGGAGAAGAAACGGGAGTAAAAGCGGATATAGATAAATATCTTGGAGAAATACACTATACTTTCAAAGAAAATTGGGACGAAAATAAAACAGTTCATAAGACTGTATTTTGGTATTTAATGACTGCTAGAAGTATGGATACAATTCCTCAGAAGGAAGAAGGATTTGTAGATGCTAAATTTGTGCATATAGACAGAGTTGTTGAAATGGCTAGATACGACGATGAAAAAGAAATCATAAAAGTAGCTCTAGTGGAAATAAAAAAAAAATTAAATAAATAGTAAATGAAAAAATAAAGGCAGTAGGTGGTAGATAGAAATGTCATTTTCAGCGGAAACTAAGAACGAACTAACGAGAATAGATTCTGATAATCAGGCTGTAAATTTAGCTGAGCTTGCGGGCATAGTTAGACTTTCTGGAAGTATACAGATAGCTGGGTTTAAAAAGATGAATCTAAAGATAATAACAGAGCTCAACTCGATAGCAAGAAAAGTGTTCAAGCTTTTAAAACATGATTTTAATATCAACACTACTATCGCTGTAAATAAAAACCAGATGCTTAAAAGAAACAACAGCTATGTTTTAACTGTTAAAAGCGATATGGGAGCAGAAAAACTTTTAAAAGAGCTAGGTGTTTTAGAAAAAGGAGACGGTTTTTTCCCTAAAAATGATATTGCGGAGGAGCTAATTGCGACGGAAGAACAAAAGAGAGCATTTATAAGAGGTGCTTTTCTAGGTGGTGGCTCAATTAGCGATCCTGAAAAAAATTATCATCTTGAATTTGTAACTAACAATATGGAGTTTGCAGAATCTCTTAGAGATTTGATAAACAGCTTCGATTTTAATAGCAAAATTGTAGCTAGAAAGAATAATTATGTTGTTTATATAAAAGAAAGTGAGCAGATATCTGATTTACTTAGCCTTATAGGTGCTCATAGTGCTCTTTTAAAACTTCAGAACGTAAAAATAGTAAAAGAGATGAGAAATAACGTAAACAGAATAGTGAATTGTGAAACAGCCAATCTAACAAAGGCTGTCAATGCAGCGGTGAAACAGGTTGAAAATATTAGAATAATAGAAGAAACAATAGGTATAAAAAAATTGCCTGAAAATCTACAGCAGATAGCACTTCTAAGAGTGGAAAATGAGGAGCTTACGTTAAAAGAACTTGGAGAGATGCTAAATCCTCCTGTTGGGAAATCTGGAGTAAACTACAGATTAAAGAGAATACAGGAAATAGCAGATAATCTAAGAGAAAAATACAATATAGAATAAAAATAGGAGACTTTTCTATAAATTGAGAAGTCTCTTTTTTAAATAAAATTTGAAACAAAATAGAAAAAATAAATTATAATAAATATATAATACAAAATAGGAGCAACTATATAGTTGTTAAAAATATAGTCAAAAATATACATATTTAGACAAATATATTTTTACAAAAAAGCTCCCTACATTCATAACGAGTGTAGAGAGGCGAGAAATCGCCCAAAACTCCTTTAATTGCTGGAAGTTCCTAAAGCTAGTTAAACTACAACGTAGAATTGAAAAATATTCAAGCGTGAATGTTGCGAAAGCAAAAAAAATTAACTAGATGGCATAAGGTTAAACCCTAAGTGCTTTAATAATGGATAATCAGCAGCCAAGATCCGAACAGGATAAGGTTCAACGACTAGGCAAATGCCGTACATCACAAGCTAATGGTGGTGGAAATGGGGAGCATCTAAAAAAATTAGATGGTGATATAGTCTGTGCTTAATGGAAACATTAAGAAGTTCATGAAAAAAATTAAAAATCGTATTTTAATTTATAAATTCTGAGAACTGATTGGAAAGTAGCTATTCCGATTGAACACTCTAAAAATATATACGGATGTATTTTAGATATAACGACCGTATTTTTTATTTATTTAAAAACTTAAAAAAAATTTTATATTATTTGTATAATATAACTTCGATTTGTATATAATATAATTAGAAAGATAAAATTTGTTATAGAATCGAGGTGAGGTAAATGGGAAAGACAATAACTAAAACTGTAAAACAATATTCCTATAAAATTGATGATTATGATGTTGAAGAATTATTAAAAATAGGAAGAGAATACAAAAATGTTAAAAATTACGTATATTCAAGATATAGTGGAATAAAAAGTCTTTTAATCATTGAAAAACCTCGAAAAATCAGAGATGAATGGGTAAGTACAAAGTTTTATGAACAATGGAAATTACCAGCTAGATATTGGAAACTAGCATTACAAGATGCAATTGGAAATATAAAGTCTGGTTGGTCTAATACAAAAAATGAAATTAGGACTGCTGCTTATAATAATGAACATTTATCTACTGATGACAGATATTATATAAATTATATACTATCAGCAAATAAGCTTTATTATAACGTATTAAACAATATAAACTTTGATATTCCTAAAAAATTTAAAGGGAAAAACTTAAATATTAAATATTTGAATAACTTGATAAAAAGATACACTAGAAGATATAAAGGGAAAGTTCCTTATACGAACAAAATAAATTCTTTTTCGATAGACACAGGTTTGTATAGATATTCAAAAAATAACACAAATGAAAATTATATTTATATATCTTCAATGGAAACAAGAAAAAGAGTACCGATTAAATTGAGGGATTCAAATAAATACAACAAAACACTTAAAATCAAAATTATAGATAATGTAGTGAGAATACATATTCCATTAGAAGTGGAATCAAAGGAAAATACTAACGAAAATATTATAGGAATAGACAAAGGATATAGATATTTATTTGCAACATCAAATGGAAATCTGTATGGAGAAAAACTGAATTATTATTTAAGTAAGGAAACCGAAAGATTGAACAAAAAAAATGCTAATCGAAACAGATTTTTCGCACTTAGAAGAAAATACCTCGAAGAAG
>OFOU01000712.1_pt1 | contig 25020 bp, 27 predicted proteins | sample 1542061 | NCBI WGS metagenome assembly OFOU01 (sample SAMN04209239, study PRJEB22552) | human gut metagenome | biome: gut; material: feces | host: Homo sapiens | place: USA: Oklahoma
TGCGGAACTGAAGGAACTGTTCGCCGGTAACGGTATGGTCGGCTTCGTTGCCAAGGAGCGCGTGGACGGCAAGCTGATTCTCCCCGAAGCGGTCAAGCTGCTCAAGATGGCGACTGCGTAATGAATGGAGGTGGCGGTGATGGATGCTTTGTTTGAAAAAGTAAAACAGAATCTGATTCTCGACCATGCGGCGGATGATGCATTGCTGAAGGGCTACATCACCGCCGCTGTTTCATACGCAGAAAGCTATCAGCATATTCCTGCAGGCACCTACAGTGAAAAGGATATGCCGCCCACTACCGAGCAGGCAGTTATTATGCTGTCGTCCCACTTTTACGAATCCAGGGACGGCAGCACGGGCGGCTTTTTTGCTGACAATGTGCAAGCGGGTCAGCAGGTCTGGAACACGGTCAACCTTCTACTTCGGCTCGACCGGGAATGGAAGGTGTGACCATGAGTTTCGGAAAAATGAATGGCTTTGCCGACATCATTATCACAAAAAAGGTCAAGGACAGCGAGGGCTTCACTGCTACGGTGGATGAAGTCCTCGCTTCTGTCCGTGTTTACAGAGAAGGACGGCACGGAAGTCAGCGGTGGGCAAATCTCGCCGCTTTCTCCGAAGCCACGGATCTGTTCCGCTTCCGGCGCATCCCCGGTCTGGGCATCACTACCGACCACATCATCGTTACGGATGGTGAGCGGTTCGAGGTGACCTCGGTCGAGGATGTGAAGGGACGCGGTATGTACACGGAAGTCCTCGCCAAAAAGGTGGTGGCTACCGTTGGCAAAGGTTGATATCAAAATGCCGGATGAATTTCTGGAAAGGATGTCCCGTCTGGGAAAAGACTTTGATGCTGTTGCCGAGAGCGTACTTGAGGCAGGCGGTGAAGTTGTCCTGCAGAAGGTACAGAGCAATCTTTCCGCTGTGGTGGGTTCCGGCACTAAATACGACTCCCGCTCCACAGGCGAACTGGAATCGGCTCTGGGTCTGACTCCCGCCAAGACCGATAAGGATGGCAATCACAATGTCAAGGTCGGCTTTGCCGAACCACGCAGTGATGGCACCAGTAACGCCAAACTGGCAAACATCCTGGAATATGGCAAGCACGGCCAACCTGCAAAGCCTTTTCTGAAGCCTGCGAAGTCCGCATCTCGGTCTGCCTGTAAGGCTGCGATGCAGCAGAAATTTGAAGAGGAGGTCAGAAAATTATGAGTGTACTGGCAGATATCCAGACGGCGCTCTCTGCTCTGGATATTCCCATTGAAACCGGCGCGTTCACCGATACCGCCCCTGCGAAGTACATCGTGGTAGTTCCCATCGGTGACACTTTCGACCTCCATGCAGATAACGCTCCCGGCATTGATGTGCAGGAGGCTCGACTATCTCTTTATGTCCAGGGCAACTACATGGCAGATAAAAATGCCCTTGTAAAGACGCTTCTGGGCGCAGATTTTACCATAACCGACCGCAGATACATCGGTTATGAAACAGAAACCGGCTACCACCACTATGCGGTGGATGTAGCCAAACACTATGAAATGGAGGAATAAATCATGGCTACTATCGGTCTTGATAAACTGTATTACGCCAAAATCACCGAGGACGAGAATGGAAACGAAACCTATGCGACCCCGGTGCAACTGGCAAAGGCAATGAATGCCGATCTCTCCGTGGAACTGGCCGAGGCTACGCTCTACGCAGATGATGGTGCGGCAGAAATCGTAAAGGAGTTCAAAAACGGCACTCTGTCCCTGGGCGTGGACGATGTCGGTGCATCTGTTGCTTCCGATCTGACCGGTGCAACCATTGATGCGAATGGCGTTGTGGTCTCTACCAGTGAGGACGGCGGCGATCCTGTGGCTGTTGGCTTCCGTGCAAAGAAGTCCAACGGCAAGTACAAGTATTACTGGCTGTACCGTGTGAAGTTCGGTATCCCCGCCACGAACCTTGCTACCAAGGGCGACAGCATCACCTTCAGCACTCCTACCATCGAGGGCACCATTCTCCGCCGCAATAAGGTGGATGGTAATGGTAAGCATCCCTGGAAGGCAGAGGTCACCGAGGGTGATTCCGCTGTAACCGCTGACACCATCACCAACTGGTATAAGGAAGTGTACGAGCCTTCTTATACCACTGCTGCGGCTGAATAAGGAGGACTGACCTATGACTACTGAACGCTCTGCAAATATCAACATCGGCGGCGATGAGTATACGCTGCTTCTGACAACCAAGGCTACCAAAGACATCGCCGGTCGTTACGGCGGTTTGGAGAACCTGGGCGACAAGCTGATGAAGTCCGAGAACTTCGAGATGGCCATTGGCGAGATTGTGTGGCTCATCACGCTTCTGGCGAACCAGTCCATTCTGGTTCACAACCTCAAGCGTAAGGATGCCCCCAAGGAACTGCTCACCGAGGAGATGGTGGAATTGCTCACTACTCCCGTGGATCTGGCAACCTACAAGGTGGCTATCACCGAGGCTCTGTATAAGGGCACCAAGCGAAATGTAGAAAGCGAGTCTGACCCAAAAAACGCGGCGGTCGAGTAAGTGACGAAGAGTTATTTACTCGACTTTTATATTACGGCATCGCCCACCTCCATCTGGCGCAGGATGAGGTGTGGCTGATGCCGTTTGGTTTACTCCTGGACCTTTGGGAGTGCCACAAGCAATATAACGGGCTTGCCAAGCCCAAGCGGGAACTGTTCATCGATGACATTATCCCGGACGGAATCTGACGAAGGAGGTGGTATAGATGGCAGATGATTTTGGCTTAAAAATCGGTCTTGAGGGCGAAAAGGAGTTCAAGAAGGCTCTGTCGGAAATCAACCAGTCCTTCAAAGTCCTCGGCTCGGAAATGAAGGTCGTTCAGTCGCAGTTCGACAAAAACGACAATTCCGTGGAAGCCCTCACTGCCCGGAACCAGGTGCTGAACAAGGAAATCGAAGCCCAGAAGCAGAAAATCGAGACCTTGCGCCAGGCACTTGCCAACGCCTCCGAGTCCTTCGGTGAAAATGACCGCAGAACGCAGCAATGGCAGATTCAGCTTAATAATGCCACCGCTGCGCTGAACGATATGGAACGGGAACTCGACCGCAACAATGCGGCTCTGGATGATGCCGAGCATGAAATGGACGATGTTGCCGACAGTGCTGACGATCTGGAAGAGGAACTGGACGATGCCGGAGATGCTGCCGATGACTCCGAGGGTAAATTCTCCAAGTTGGGCGGCACTCTGAAAACGGTGGGCATTGCGATGGGTGCGGTGGTAACTGCTGCCGCAGCCGCCGCGGTGTCCCTGGGCAAAGCTGTGGTGGAAGCCTACGGTGAGTATGAACAGCTTGTCGGTGGTATCGATACACTGTTCAAAGACTCCTCCGCATCCCTGCAGGAGTACGCAAATAACGCATATAAAACTGCCGGTATGTCGGCCAATGACTATATGTCCACGGTCACATCCTTCTCCGCATCGCTGATTTCCTCTCTGGGCGGTGATACGGAAGCGGCAGTCAAGTATGCGGACATGGCTATCACCGATATGGCGGACAACGCCAATAAGATGGGTACGGACATCGGACTCATCCAGAACGCATACCAGGGCTTTGCCAAGCAGAACTACACGATGCTTGATAACCTGAAACTCGGCTACGGCGGCACCAAGACCGAAATGGAACGGCTACTTGCCGATGCCCAGGCGATTTCCGGCATTGAGTACGATATTAGTTCCTACGCTGATGTAGTCGAAGCCATCCATGTCATTCAAGAGAGTATGGACGTTGCCGGTGCCACCGCTGCCGAAGCTGAACATACCATCGAAGGCTCCATGAACGCCATGAAGGCGGCAATCGACAACCTCATCGTGGGCTTCGGTAATGCCGATGCTGACATCGAGCAACTTTGCAACAATGTGGTGGATGCGTTCCAGGATGTGCTGACCAACATTACCCCGGTCATTGAGAATATCATCTCGGCTCTGCCAACGGCGCTGAATGCACTGCTTGCGACCGTGGGCGATTTGCTCCCAACCTTACTGGACACTGTTGTTGACCTGTTCTCACAGGTGCTGACCACGCTGCTGACGATGATACCGCAACTGGTGCCGGCAGTCATTGAAGCTGTGATGACCATTGTGAACACGCTGATCGAGAACCTTCCGCTTTTGGTGGATGCCGCCGTTCAGATTGTGGTTTCTCTGGTGGAAGGTATCGGCTCGGCACTTCCGCAGCTTATCCCGGCGGCAGTGCAGGCAATCATCACTATTGTGGAAGGTCTGATTTCCAACTTTCCTATGATTCTTGATGCCGCCCTGCAACTGATTATGGGACTGGCAGAAGGTTTGCTTGCCGCAATTCCAACGCTGATTGAAGCGTTGCCTTCTATTATTACAGCAATTATTGAGTTCATTCTCAGCGCGATTCCCCAAATTATCGAGGCGGGCATTCAGCTTCTGACCTCTCTGGTGGCGGCATTGCCAGACATTATCGTTGCTGTGGTAGAAGCTATCCCGCAGATTATTGACGGCATCATCACCGCCGTACTGGACAGTATTCCGCTTATCATCCAGGCGGGTATCGACCTTCTGATTTCCTTGGTGCAGGCTCTGCCGGAGATCATCACCACAATCGTGGCGGCTATCCCGGAAATCATCGGTTCGGTGGTCAATGCCCTTATAAACAGCATTCCCCAGATCGTGCAGGCAGGTGTGGAACTGTTCATCTCCCTTATTGCCAACCTGCCAACCATCATCATTGAAATCGTAAAGGCTGTGCCGCAGATCCTTGCGGGTCTGGTCTCTGCCTTCGGCAAGGGTGTATCGCAGCTTGCCGAGGTTGGCGGCAACCTTGTCCGTGGCTTGTGGCAGGGTATCCAGTCCCTGGCATCCTGGCTCTGGAACAAGGTATCCGGGTGGATTTCTTCCATCTGGGATGGTATCTGTGACTTCTTCGGTATCGCATCCCCATCCAAGGAAATGGGCTGGGTCGGTGAGATGTTGGTGGAAGGTCTGGCAGGGGCTATCAATGCCAACGGTAAGGATGCCGTTGCAGCCGCTGAAGGCATGAGTTCTGAAATCAACGATGTGATGCATAGCTTGGCTGATGATATGACCACGGCGCTGCCGACCGACTTCACCGTCAACGGCACGGTCAACCGCAACGATACCGCTTCTGGCATCGGCGGCATGGGCTACGGCGCACTCATTACCATTCAGCAGATGGTTGTCCGCAGCGAGGAGGATATCCGCAAGATTTCCCAGGAACTCTACAACCTTATTCAGAGTGGCTCTCGCGCACAGGGTCACTTCACTACAGCATAAAGGAGGGCTTTGACCTATGGGTTTTACCTATAACGATATTACATCGACCAGTATGGGCATCAAAGCCCGTCTGACCTCCTGGCAGGTGTGTGGTAAACTTCGCAACTTTACCACCACCGTGCCTGGAAAATACGGTGTTGCAGACTTCGGCGCTGATTTCGATTACAGAGAAATCACCGCCCATTGCAGCATCTACCCCAAGCACAGTTTTACGGCACTGGTTTCCGCTCTGGACAGCATTGCCGCCTGGCTTGACCCCACCCAGGGACTTCATCAGCTTGTGTTTGATGATGTCCCAGACAGATATTTTATGGCGCGTTTGAATGATGCGGTGGACTGTGAACGGCTCGTCCGCTCGGCAGGCAGCTTTGAACTGAAGTTTTTCTGCCCAGACCCGTTTGCCTATGCGCTGACGGATGAGACTTTCTCCATTACCGAGGAAGGCACTCATACCGTGACCCGCGCCATCGGCAATATTGAGTCCTTGCCGGTCTACCGCATCAAAGGTGTACTGACTGCCGGGGCAAGCAATTATATCAGCATTACCACCAACGGCACAGAAATGAAGGTCATGAATGCCACTCTTTCCGAGGGAGAGACCCTTGTGGTGGACACCGACAGGATGACTGCCTATGTGGTGGATGAAAACGAAGAAACGCTCCGTAACGGCCTGCCGTATTTGCAGGAACTGAACTTTCCGACTCTGGCTGTCGGTGATAACACAGTCACTGTGGAAGTGAGCAATGCTACGCTGACGGAACTTCAAATTGTGGCCAAGAGCAGATGGAGGTGACGGTATGTCTCTGAAAACAATTCTAAATAAACAGACGGATTTCACGGGTGAATTTCCGGCAGAGTATGCCGCCTCCGGCTTGTGGCGTTTTAATGAGTCTGAGCCGGATGAAGATACCTCACTGGTGGATGAATCCGGCTGCGGACGCAACTTTACCATTATCAACTGGTCTGGCACTACCGCAAACCTCTCCAAAAGCCCAAAAGGTCGCCAGTTCCGATTCAATATCAACAACCCGACCTCTGAAAAGACCCACCTGCAGGTCACCAATGACGGCAGCATCTTTGCAAACCTCGGTGAACGCATCATTGTGGGCGGTTGGATGAACCCTACCACTTACTCGGTGGGTAATACTTTCTGTCCCATCTTCAACACCCGCTACGGTCCCGGACAGCCGATTTTCTATCTGTCCCTTTATTCCGGCAAGCCCAGAATCATGCTGTATAACTCGTCTGGTTCGCTGATATTGGATAAGACTGTGACCCCATCGTTCTCTCTGGTCAACGGCGGTTGGTATTTCATTGCCGGAGTCATTGAGCCTATAAGTAAGCAGTTCACTTATGTTGTGGGCGACCGCTCCACGGGCGAAGTCTGGAAGTCCGATGTGCTGACATTCACCGGGGAACTGAACCGCTCCTGCGTTGCCGATCTGGTTATCGGTATGCACGCCACTTCCTATTACTACGCAGGTGGCTTTGATGACTGGTTCCTTGACTGTGATTCTCCACTGACCGCAGATGATTTGGTGGACTTTTTCAAAGCAACCGTCCTCTGCAACGGTGCAGACAGTTCTTCCGATGTGGATGCCCTTGCCGATGCAAGCGGTGTCACGCTGAAAGCCACTGATGGCGTCTACCCGGAAAGCGGTGTAATTTATACGAAAGCTGCTGACTGCAATCTTTCCGGCACGGGTAAGGTGTCCGTCACCAGTGAGTACACAGCGGGAGTCACCGCCATTGCATCCGTGGAGACCTCCACCAGTGATGACCTCACTGATTGGAGCGACTGGATTGTGGTCGGCTCGGACGGAAAGCTGCAATCTCCCAACCGAAACTACATCCGTTTCAAGGTTACGCTCACCACTTCGGACACCACCAAAACTCCGAAACTGGTGGATATCCGGCTCTATGACATTCCCAAGGCACCCTATGAGAAGATCGGCTATGCCAGACCTGTGGTTCTGGACAGCAATGGCGCGTGGGAAGCGGTTCTGGAAAATGCCTATGACATTATTGTCACAGGCGAAATCAACGGCGAGGACACACTTACCTTCAGCATTCCATACCGTGACAGTAAGCGAAAATACATCGATAACGAGAAGAAAATCCAGATCGTTGATGATGTTTATAAAATCCGCACCATCACGGATGTAAAGGACAGCACCGGCAGCACCATTACGCAGGTGTATGCTGAAGCAGAGTTCTATGACCTGACCTTTTCCGTCCGCAAGGAAGAAAAGAAGTTTGATGCCGAGACTGCTGATGTTGCGATGGCCTACGCTCTGGCAGACACCGAATGGAGTGTTGGCACAGTCAATGTGACCACTAAGCGTACCTGGACTTCCACGGAAAAGAACGCTCTTTCTATTCTCCGCAGCATTGCCAATCTCCACGGCGGTGACCTCGTTTTCGATTGCCCCAACCGACTGGTGCATCTACTGACGGTCAACGGCAAGGACAGTGGTGCGCTGTTTGCCTACAAAAAGAACATGAAGAGCATCGAGCGTATCGTGGATACCCGCTCCCTGGTTACCAGGTTGTATGCTGTGGGCGCGGAAGGGATGACCTTCTCGGACATCAACGGCGGCAAGCCTTACCTTGAGGATTTCACCTATTCCAAGGAAATCCGCATTACCACCCTGGACTGTTCCTCTTTCACCAATCCGTATCAGATGAAGGAATTTACAGCCATGCGCCTTGCGGAATACTGCAAGCCTACCGTGTCCTATGTGCTGAATGCGATGGACTTGTCCGTTCTGACGGGATATGAGCATGAAGCCTGGAATCTGGGTGATTATGTCCGTGTTGAGGATAAGGAGTTGGGGCTTTCGGTCACCACCCGTATTGTGCGCCGTGAGTACAATCTGCAGGAACCCTGGAACACCGTTCTGGAACTGTCCACTACGCTGAAGAACCTGGGCAGTTCTGTCAGCACTCTGGATACCATCGCAGACTCCCTTGAGGGTACGAGCGTGGTCTCCAACAACGACATCCGGGAATTGGTGCCGTTCAATCATCTGCGTAATTCTCGTGCCGATGATGATATGGCATATTGGGTCAATTCCGGCTTTGAAGCAGATGGTGCAAACGGTGCATCCGGCACAGCCTCCTTTAAGGCTGTGGGCGTTGCGGGTATGACCAAGAGTATGTCCCAGACTGTGTATCCGTCCAACCGCAGCAGTTATACGCTGTCGGCGCAGATTGCTTCGGAGGAGTTGGAGAAACTCTCTGATGACGCCCAGGTGGGTATTGAGGTAGTCATCGAATACGAGGACGGCACCACCGAGATCCGTTTCATTGACCTGTACTGATGGAGGTGCGCTATGGCATATTTCTCGAAAACTTCACAGAAAATTGCGCCGGAGAACTATTCCTCCAAGGTCAAATCCATAACGGTGCGTATCTGCATTACCAACTGCTCCGGCACAATTTATGTAACAGACCTTTTGCTTCAGCCGGGTTCTGTTGCTACGGGATGGGTAGGTCATCCCTGCGAGATGAAGTGGGTGCTTGATGGCTAAACCCGTATTCATCCGACTGGCAGAGGTCATAAACAAAAAGCAGGAAAAGCGTGTCATGAGCGTAACGGTGAAGCCTACCGTCACCAACTGCTCCGGCACGATCTGGTTCACTGACCTCATGCTGCAGGAAGGACCGGCGCTGACCGGCTATGTTCCGCACACGGAGAGCAGGCTGGCGAAAAGCGATAAGGTCTGGTTCAACGGCGTGGTTCGCTCCGCCGAAACGGTCATTGTCTGTAATCTTGGCGAGACCTCCGGCGGCTTGGATATCCACATATATCCCAAGTCGGACATGGCGGCAGGATCAGTTTCCTTGCACCAAGGTGTTGGTGGTCAAAGGGTAGTTTTCCCTAATGCCCTCCATGCCGAAGATGACCTGGCGCTCCTTGCTTCGGTGCGGGAATGCACCAGAAACGGCATCACCGAACCTAAAGAGGGTTTTTATCAGTACAGCGCCGCCTGGGACTCCAAGCACAGGGTCAACTTGGAAACAGGAAAGTCTGCCAGGGTGCTATTTGAAATGCAACAAATGACAGACGGAGGTGACGCGATCTGATGGATAAACTCAAAGGCAAACGCATCATGGTCTGGACATTTATGGGCAATGCCAGAATGTATGAAGCCCTGCGCGATTACGGTGACCGCATCGATACCATCGGTCTGTTTTCCTTTAAGGTGGATAAGACCGGCACCATCACCGAGAGCGGTGTTGCCGTCAGCAATATGCTGACCTACATCAACAAATGGCCCCACATTCGTTGGCTGCTTACCGTTGCCAATGACGGTGCAAACTCCATCTTCAAAGCCCTGCGTGACAACACGGACGGCGCACAGGACACTTTCTGCTCCGAACTCGTCCGAATCATGGAGAAATACCCCTGGTGCAGCGGTGTGGACATAGACCTGGAAAAAGGCGACGATTACTCCACCCACGAAGCGTCCACCGCCATGTTCGCCCATATTTACAGCACCGTGAAAGACTATGACCCTACCAAGGAAATGAACATCTGCCTGCCGGGTATGACTTCGGTCAACGGCTCGGTCGGCGGTGAGAACTGGTGCGTTTACGGTGACCTTGATAAATACTGCGACACCGCATCCATTATGACCTATGGTATGGCTTGGGCAGGTTCCGCTCCTGGCCCCGTCTCTCCGAGAAGTTGGCTTGAGGGTGTGTACGATTATGCTGTCCGAGTGATGAACCCGGACAAGGTATTCCTCGGTATGCCTGCCTATGGTTGGAACTGGCAGATCTATGACACCCCGGAAAATCTGGGCGAATACTACCGTGGAACATCCCATACCTATTATGCAGCGAAATACTGGATGCAGGGCGTGTATAACTTCACCGATGATGCACCACCGCAGCCTTTCATTCCGATCCTTTCCTATTGGGACGATTACGATATGGGGCCGTGGGCGCTCCCTCATGTGTATGACTACATGGAAGGAAGAGATGCCACGGCAAAAACCTATCCCCAGATGGCGGAGGTCTATAACCGCAGGAACTATCTGACCGCTTATGCCAAGCAGCAAAAGACAGAGTTCGGAGAAATCTTTATTGACCACGATGCCGAGCCGGACAGCTATTCCGGCATTGTTTCTGTTTCCAAGACCCTTGTGACCTTGGGAGAGGACGGCTCTGCCACCTATAAGTTCACCATTGATGAGGACGGCACCTACGATGTGGCAGTCCGGCTGTGTTATCCGTTCTGGGATAAAAACAGCATCTACGCATCCTTGGATGGTCAAACCGTCCACTTCTCCGAGGATCGGCTGTGGTGGCCGTACTGGCGAACCACTTTCTGGGCAACCCTCGCCAAGGGTGCAAACCTGTCAGCCGGGGAGCATACCATCACCATTTCCGTTGGTGTCAACGGTGTACAGTTCTACGGTTTCCGTGTCTGTACCGATTTCTCCGAAGAACCCACTGCGGGTGACGCGGAATACACCCTCGCTCCACGAAAGTTCAAAGACATCAACGGCGATATGGTGGGACCGGCGACAGGCTTCAAGCTGACATTTGAGATGTTACGCCGAAAGCCGGACTCCGCACTGGTATGGTATGAGGATTTCCGTGACGAGCAGAAGATCCCAGAAAGCTACTGGACAACGCTCTCCGGCGAATGGGATGTGTGGCAAGACCCCAACAGCAGCGCCAACCGTCCGTACTCGCAGCTTGAGGGTTACGGTCAGCTTGCCTGGAACTATAACGGATTTTCCGACATTCATCTCCGCGCGCAGATCATCATCCCGCCGGATGGTGGTGGCAAGTCCGGCATTTTCCTCGGTTCGCTGTTTTTGTGCATCAATTACGATACGCAGAGGTTGGAACTCTACGAAGGGTCAACGCTCAAGGGAAGCTACTCGGCATCATATGCCAAGACTGCAAATGCAGACCTTCGCAGCAATCCCAATGTTTATACCATTGAACTGCGGAAGCGTGGAAACAAGGTGCGAGTTTATTCCTCCACCTCTTACACGCTTCGGTTCACAGCAACTGTCAGCAGTAGCGGCGGTTATGCGGGCATCCGCTCGGAAAAGAATGTCAACTGCCAACTGCTCCGTCTGGGAGATGCCTGGACATATGAGCCGTATGAGCGTTTTGATGTCATTATGCCGGATGGCACTGAAACTTCCTACGGCAGAATTGAACGGTCGAACTGTACCTGGGATGAAGAGTTCCAGGTGTTCACGCTGACCAGTGATGTGGATGAATACTCCACCAGAAGCGAGGACATTTCTCTGGACTATGAGTTCTACCACTCGCACGTTATGCCGCTTGAGTGCGGTAATGACTATACGGCAAAAATCATCCCCAGGGACATCAACATCTGGATTTCCAGGCTGTTCCTTGGGGACTCGGACGGCTTTTCCATCCTTTACTACCAGGATGTGGACAGCCTCATCTATTGGGCAAACCAGGCAGCATACCGATGGAAGCTGCGAGGGATGTGTATGTGGTCCCTCGGACAGGAAGATATGCGGGTATGGGAATGGTTACCCAAACAAACCGAATAAGGCACATTGGGCTTCTGCTATTACGGCAGAGGCCCTTTTGCATAATTAAAACGAAATGGAGGATAACGCTATGAAACAAATCTGGTCTGGCATTCAGATTGCGTTCACCGCTTTCGGTGGCTTCCTTGGATGGTTCCTGGGTGGTATTGACGGCTTTCTGTATGCGTTGATTGCCTTTACGGTAATCGACTACATCACCGGCGTCATGTGCGCCATTACCGACAAGAAACTCTCCAGTTCCGTTGGCTTCAAAGGCATCTGCCGTAAGGTGCTGATTTTTACTCTGGTGGGTATCGGCAACATTGTGGATGTCTATGTCCTCGGCCAGGGTGGAGTGCTGCGTACCGCAGTGATCTTCTTCTACCTGTCCAATGAGGGTGTCAGCATTCTGGAGAACTCCGCTCATCTGGGGCTGCCTATTCCCGAAAAGCTGAAGGAAGTCCTGGAACAGCTTCATGACCGAGGAGGTGACGATAATGAATCTGCATAAACTGATCCTTACGGAAAATGCCTGCTACAAGGCAGGTCGCACCATTACCGTCAAGGGTATCATGGTTCATTCCACCGGTGCGAACAACCCCAATCTGAAACGCTATGTTGGTCCTAATGACGGTCTGCTCGGTGAAAACCAGTACGGCAACCACTGGAACACCTATCATCCCGGCGGCAGAGAGGTCTGTGTCCACGCTTTCATCGGCAAACTGGCAGATGGCACCATTGCTACTTACCAGACTCTCCCTTGGAATCACCGTGGATGGCACGCCGGCGGCAGCGCCAATAATACTCACATCGGCTTTGAAATCTGCGAGGACGGTCTTACGGATTACACCTATTTCCAGAAGGTGTACCGTGAGGCCGTCGAACTTTGTGCCTATCTCTGCAAAGAATATGGTCTGACCGAGCAGAACATCATCTGCCACTCCGAGGGCTACAAGCAGGGTGTCGCATCCAACCACGGTGATGTGATGCACTGGTTCCCGAAGCACGGCAAGAGCATGGATACCTTCCGTGCCGAGGTCAAGGCTCTGCTTGCCACCGATACCAAAGAGGATGCAGAGGACACCTCCGAGCCTGTGGTGACCTATCCTGAAAAGCTGACTTCCGGCTATTACCGTGTGCGTAAGACCTGGAAGGACAGCAAGTCCCAGGTGGGTGCTTACCGTGTCCTCGCCAACGCAAAGGCGGCTGCGGACAAGAACCCCGGCACCTATGTGTTCACCAATGATGGTGTTGCTATCTATCCTGTGGAGGGTGCGACTGAATCCGGCACCGATGACTACCGCATCCATACGGTAGTTAAGGGTGATACCCTCTGGGATATTGCCGCCCTGTATCTGGGCAAAGGCAGCCGATACCCTGAAATCAAGACCCTCAATGGTCTGAAGTCCAACGTCATTTACAGCGGTTGGAAGCTGAAGATCCCCAACTAACCACAAAGCCCATCGAGGAGATAATTTCTCTTCGATGGGCTTTTTTTCGTTTTTATTGAAAATCCAGTGTTCTTATCCGCAGGGGGTAGTGAGGAGACCTCTCCTCAGAATGGAGGACACTCACTATGACCAATCAGCAAAAAGAGCAAATTACCACCCTGCGCTCACAGGGATATGGATATACAACCATCGCAAATGCGGTAGGCGTTTCAAAAGACAGCGTAAAGGCATACTGCCGCAGACACGGACTTGGAGGCAAGGTTGCGGATAACTCCCGCATTCAGCTTGAAACGGATATGTGCCTTAATTGCGGAACCCCGCTGTCACAAGCGGAAGGCAGAAAGAAAAAGAAGTTCTGCTCCGATGCCTGCAGGCAGGCCTGGTGGAATGCCCACCCGGAAAAGGTCAACCGCAGGGCTGTGTATGACTTCACCTGCGCCCACTGCGGTAAGTCCTTCACGGCATACGGCAATGCAGGACGAAAATACTGCTCCCACTCCTGCTATATTGCAGACCGTTTCAAAGGCGGTGATAGCAATGAGTGAAGCTGTATTTAATGCGGAATTGCAGTATCAGACGGCAATTTCCATAGCAAAAAACCTCCGCAGCCAGGGGCTTCTGACCGAAGAGGAATACGCCATAATTGATACAAAACTGCAAGCCGAATTTGCGCCATCTTTGGGTACATTATTATCGGATAATGACTGGACTTTTTAGCCTTTTAGAGTGATATATAGTGTCGGAAAGGAGTGATTTTCATGCGAATTATCAATAAAATCGAGCCAAAAGTTCCGCAGATGCCAACTCGCAAAAAGGTCGCTGCCTATGCCAGAGTTTCAATGGAATCGGAAAGATTGCAGCACTCCCTTTCGGCACAGGTAAGCCATTATAGCGACCTCATTCAAAAACATCCGGGTTGGGAGTATGTAGGCGTTTATGCCGACAACGGAATAACAGGCACAAAGACCACATCCCGCCAGGAGTTCATGCGGATGCTTGCCGACTGCGAAGCCGGAAAAATAGACATCATCTTGACTAAGAGCATTTCCCGTTTCGCGCGCAACACCGTGGATCTTCTGGAAACGGTACGCCACCTCAAAGACCTGGGGATTTCCGTACAGTTTGAAAAAGAACACATCGACTCCATGACCGAGGACGGTGAGTTGATGCTGACCCTGCTTGCATCTTTTGCCCAGGAAGAAAGCCGCAGCATTTCCGAGAATGTCAAATGGGGCACCATTCAGAGGTTCAAGGAAGGCATCCCCAACGGGCAGTTCACCATCTTCGGTTACAAATGGGTAGATGACAAACTGGTTGTTATCCCGGAAGAAGCCGAAATTGTCCGCTTCATGTACAGAGAATACATGAAAGGCGCATCTCGCATCGAGATCGGCAGAGCCTTGATGGAGCGTGGCATTTACACTCGTAAGGGATGCCCTTGGGTGGATTCCAATGTAAAGGTGATCCTCACCAACATTACCTACACTGGCAATATGCTCTTTCACAAGGAATACTGCCTTGACCCCATCACCAAGAAGCGGAAAAAGAATCGCGGTGAACTTCCGCAGTATTTTGTAGAGGACACCCACGAAGCCATCATTCCGATGGAAGAATGGCAGGCTGTCCAAGAAGAGTTCAAACGCAGACGAGACCTTGGGGTCTTTGGAAACAAGTCCCTCAACCTCAACTGCTTCACAGGAAAAATCAAATGCGGTCATTGCGGTCAGAGTTTTATGCGAAACACCCGCAGACGCAGGTTGAAAGGTGTTCCTGCGGAACAGTGCGATAAATACACCACCTACGGCTGCGGAACGCAGAAAAAGAAAGGTGGTTCTTGCCCTGCGAGGGATATTCCAGAGGAAACCCTCAAGGCCAAGTGCGCTGAGGTTCTGGGGCTTGATGAATTTGATGAGGAAATCTTCAGCGCCCAGGTAGAGAAAATTATTGTGCCGGAGCATTTGGTTCTGGAATTTTATATGAAAGATGGCAGGGTCATCCGCACCGAATGGGTGTCTACCGCAAAGAAGGATGCTTGGACTGCCGAGCGAAGAGCCGCCAAAGGCAAGTTGGTACAGGAACGGCAAATCACAGCCAACAGTTCCTGCTTCACCAGTCGCATCCGCTGCGAACTTTGCGGTGAGAATTACCGCAGGCAACGCTCCCGCCATGTGGATGGCACTTATGTGAGCGTATGGCGGTGTGCATCTTCTGCACGGTGCGATAGCCAGTCCCTGCCGGAGCCGACATTGCATGAATTGGCGGCAACGGCTATGGGGCTTGCGGAATTCAGCGAGGATGCCTTCCGTCAGCAGATACAGTACATCAGCATCGTTGATAAAGGCAGGCTGGTGTTCCACTTCTTTGACGGGCGGGACATCGAAGCTGAATGGAAAAACAAGCGGACAATGCCTCGGCACACCGAGGAACGCAAAGCAGAAATGAGCAGAAAAATGAAAGAGAATTGGAGGAAACGTCGTGGCGAGAGTGACAACCATACCGGCAACGATCAGCCGGTTCACAGCAACACCGATTAACGAAAAGAAGAAACGCCGCACCGCTGCCTACGCCCGTGTTTCCACGGACAGCGAGGAGCAGCTCACCAGTTACACCGCCCAGGTGGACTACTACACCAATTACATCAAAGGCAGAGATGATTGGGAGTTTGTCTCCGTGTATACGGACGAAGGCATAACAGGCACTAACACGAAGCACCGCGAGGGCTTCAAGCGTATGGTGCAGGATGCGTTGGATGGAAAAATCGACCTCATCGTTACAAAGTCGGTCAGCCGATTTGCCCGAAACACGGTCGACAGCCTTACCACGGTGCGTCAGTTGAAGGAAAAAGGCGTAGAAATTTACTTTGAAAAGGAGAACATCTGGACATTGGATTCCAAGGGCGAATTGCTGATTACCATCATGTCGAGCCTTGCCCAGGAAGAAAGTCGGAGCATTTCCGAGAACTGCACCTGGGGGCAGAGAAAGCGTTTTGCAGATGGCAAGGTGACTGTTCCGTTCCAGCGTTTCCTTGGCTATGACCGTGGCCCCGACGGCAACCTTGTATTGAACCCTGACGAGGCAGTGACTGTGCGTCGCATTTACAGTATGTTCCTGCAGGGAATGTCACCTTACGGAATTGCCACCCGTTTGACCGCTGACGGCATAAAATCACCGGGCGGCAAAGACAAATGGAGTGCAGGCTCCGTCCGCAGCATCCTCACCAATGAGAAGTACAAGGGCGATGCACTCCTTCAAAAGTCCTACACGGTTGATTTCCTCACAAAAAAGAAAAAGATCAACGAGGGTGAAATTCCGCAGTATTATGTAGAAGGCAACCACGAAGCCATTGTCAGCCCGGATGTGTTCGAGCAGGTACAGAGTGAGTTGGAACGCAGGAAAGCCAGCAAAGGCAGACATAGCGGAGTCCACCTTTTCTCCGGCAAAATCCGCTGCGGACAATGCGGTGAGTGGTACGGTTCCAAGACCTGGCATTCCAACAGCAAATATCGCCGTGTGGTCTGGCAATGCAATCACAAATACGATGGCGATGAAAAATGCACCACGGCACACCTTACCGAGGATGAAATCAAGGAACTGTTCGTATCAGCGGCAAACAAGCTGATAACGCAAAAAGATGCCATCGTTGCGGCACTCACCGCATCCCTCGATACAGCATTTGACCTTACCGCCCTCAAAGCGGAACAGGCTGAACTGGAAAGCGAAATCGCTGTGGTTTCCGACCTTATCGAAAAGTGCATCTACGAAAACGCTCATGTGGCACTCGACCAGGTGGAATACAAAAAACGCTATGACGGGCTGACGGAGCGATTCGACACCGCAAAGGCACGGCACGAAGCCCTGGACGAAACCATCCGCAGCAAGCAATCCCGCAGGGCTACGATTGAAGATTTCCTTTCCACCCTCAAAGATGCCGATCTGGTGGACACCTTCGACACAGCCCTTTGGTGCGGACTGGTGGACTTCGTGACCGTCCACAGCAAGGACGATGTACGGTTCACTTTCAAGAACGGACAGGAAATCCGGGCGTAAGGGTGTAAGGGCGCAAGACCGCAACACTGCAATGGGCATAGCCAAGACCGCAAAAACCGCGCAAATTTTGCGGCCTTACATAAAACGAACTCCTCACTACAATAATGGCGGTGAGGAGTTTTGCTTTTAATCATCTTCTATTATTTCATATTCGGGATCTTCAAATGTATCTTCATCATAATCGTAGTCACCGGGATTTGACCAGTGCAGTGTTTCCGCACCCGTCCGAGTACAGGAACGCAGATAGAGTGCATACTCTTCCGCATCTTCCTCGGTGTCAAAGGTCTCGTCCTGTTCTTCTCCATCGAAGATAACTTTGAATTTACCCTTATTTTCTTTCAGACCACCATCAGCCAGTTTAAGGGCATCTTCTGAATCACTATCTGTATCCCCGGTGCTTTGCACAACCGCATAAATTGTTCCTGCCACCGCAGCAACAACTCCGGCAACTTTACCTGCTGTTGCCAACCATGCTTTTGCCTTTTCCTGCCGAGCCTTTTTACAGTTCTCGCACAGAGTAGAATCTGCATCGGGAATAACTGAACCGCAATCAGAACAGATACCTTTTACATTATCGAAGGTAGTATCGTTTTCATAACCACAATTGCCACAAGTATGCCGTGCTGCCGTTCTGTCAAATCCTTCCTGCACATTGAGGTATGTGCCACACTCATCGCAGAACCAGAATACATAGTCATCTTCAAACTCGTCAGCGGATAGAGAATACCCACAATTGCCGCAAGTCCAAACTGTAGATTTCTTGTCTATGGTCATTTTGCCGTCCTCACAATTAGGACAGAACATCCATTTCTTTATTTTTCTCAAATAAGCGGAAGTAACAGTGTCACTGAACTTCTTATGCTTTTTCTGTTTCTCACTACTCATAACCGCTACCTCCTCGTCAAGGTGTATATAAAGTATAACGCAAGAATGTGAATAAATCTACTGCTACTTTTTCGGTTGGCTGACCGTGGCAAGCACCTCAAGAAAGCGCCGACCGATGGCTTCGGGGTCATAGTTGTTTGCTTCGCAGATAAACCGCAGTCCGTCCGGTGTCAGCAACCGACCGTTGTTGCGGTCACGGCATAACTGCTCATAATCGGCAATCTGCTTCTGGGTGAGCGTCTTTTTCATAATCGTCCTCCATATAAAAACAACCGGGCAGTCCCGGCATAAAACTTACCCTGCAAAAGCCAACATACCCTGCAAAGGTGTACCTTTTAATTTTTCATATCCTTGTATCAATCTCTGCAAGATTATTTCGTAAATCTCAATTTTGTCACGATCGCTAAGATGATCCGCCACGATCTCAGACATTAGCAGGGAGACCTCGTGCGGGGTATAGAACTCACCGGCCTTTTTACCAGCATTAGCCGCAAAGTTGCTAATCAAATATTCATAGATAAAGCCAAGAACGTCATAGTCCTCTTTGCCATCCATTGGAATATCTTTAATAAGCTGAAGTAAATTGCTGATAGCTTTGGTTCGTGCGCCGGAAGTATCGCCAAGCTTTGTAAGTCCAGTATCAAGAGTATCGAAAATCTTCTCAAAGACCTTTTTATGCTTTGGGTCAATTAAGCGATTAAACGCGGACAGGGCATCGGTAACATTAGAAACGTCAAAGTCTTTGCCTTTATGGAGCCAAGTAGAGAAAAGATTATCGTAGGAAATGAAATAACCAAGCTGACGACGGCAGTATCCAACTGTATCAGCATCTTCCTCCGTAAGCTCTTTCAGGTCTTCAGCCTCCCAGCCATCCTTTCGGAGAAGCTGCTCCTCTTTGTCTGACAGGAACTTATAGAAAATAAAACCAAGAATATAATCCTTGTACTCGTTAGCCTCAATTTTAGAACGGAGCTTATTGGCGGACTCCCAAATTTTCGAAGCAAGCTGTTGCTTATTCATGAACCATTTTCCTTTCAATCACTGTATTTAGTATAGCATTAAGAGAGACAGGCTCCGGCCTAATCATCTACAAACTCCATGATGTCATCTAACGAACAATCAAGGGCTTTGCAGATTCGCCCAAGTATGTCAGTCGTAACATTATCTCCATGGGCGAGCTTGTTCATGACGTAGTGGCTCACTCCCGCCATCTGCTCCAAATCTTTTTTCTTCAAGTCTCGATCAATGAGTAGCTTCCATAGTTTTTTATAGCTTACATTCATAGTCCTTACCTCTCTAAGCATTACTCAGCAAACTGCTATTGTTTATTATATCACTTTAAGTCCGAAATTTCAATCAAATGTTATCGTTCAAAAACAATTTACATTTTGATAAAGCCGTGGAGCTTTCGGTAGAATGCCAGAGCACCACGGCTTCTTTGTTTAGGGCTTTATTCTTTTCCAATCACCTGAATGTCAGTAGTTCCGTCCTCCCGGTGCTTAACGATAACTTTTGCTGGTTTGCCATCCTGAAGGACTATATCAAATTCAGCATTGACGACATTCGGATCTACAGATAACAGCGAATAATCTTTTTTTTGAAAAGCCGTAATGCTTATACAGCGCATCAGCCGATTCCATACCTCCTATTTCAATAGCTCGCTTCTGATCGAGGTTAACGGCAAACATCCTTAAAGCGTGCAGTACCTTTGTATATGTTTCTCCAATCGAATCGGCATATTTAAGCAGCTCAAATGCTACAGTCCGGTAATCATCATCTGAATATCCCGAGTCATTTGCGCTTTTAAGAACATAATTCTCGCCATCAGACTCATTTTCAACTATGGAAGCAAACATAGAGTCCAGCAGTGCGTATAGAAATATTCGCTTACCATTACTTAGATCCGACAGCACCTGTTTGACCATGGGATTCAAAGCCAGCTCTTCATCAATTAGTTTCTTGCCGTGAACCGCAAATACGAATACGCTAGCAAGGAACATACATAACACAGACAGATCTTGGCTTTTACCGGGTTGCTCATTACTAGCTTTCTTTCTATATTGATAGCTAAAAGAATATAGAAATCATTTGTTAATTCTATTCACGGCTTCTGCCAAAAAATCCTCAAGCTCTTTTATAGACATTTTTTCAATATACTGTCCCCGATCAAGTACATCTCCATCTCTAAATAAGACTATACTTCGATTACTATGCTCTAGTTCCACATAGCTGGAAGCACCTACAGCAGCATTACTGATAAGTCTGAAATATTCCTGCATTTCTCGATAGGCCGCTTTTTGTGCTACCATTTTCCGTATATCATCCATTAAGCCACCTAATACTTCATACTTTCTTCTGAAATATCTCTTGTGACCGCCAACATGAATGCTCCCGTCCGCCCATTTGGTTTTTATGTAAGATCCTAGCTCGTAATAAATCTCATGTTCGCCGAGTGAATAACAGTGTTTAATTACAGACGTATCTTTTTTGCCGGGCATCTTCCATGAAATCCACTTATCTTCACGAATCAGTTTTGCTGCCTCCTGAAACAAAGCCTGCCTTTGCGGGTCTAACTTTGGCAATAAAGTACAGGAATAGTTATAGGTATTCTTATACTTATTATACCTCTCAAAGCTAATACCATGATCACTGTGATCTATCTCAAACTTGTTGTTTAAAAATTTTGTCCGGTTAATGATGTTGCCATAATACGCCTCTTGTTTTTGCATCTCCTGCTCGATCCGCTGTTTTTCCTCTGTCCCATTTCTTAACTGCTGGTATTTTTCTGTTAAACTGCCCATGTTCTTATCCTCCTTAATATTTCGGCAGAATCAATCTCTTTTCTACGACCTCGGCCACCAACTGCAAAGTATTCTGGTAGCCGGTTTTCTGCAAGATATTCTTGATGTGGTACTTGACTGTATTTGGCGTAATATCCAGATCCACCGCAATCTCTTCGTATTTTCTGCCTTGCGCCAGCTCCCGAATAATATCAAATTCCCGACTGGTAAACTCAGTGCTGTTGCTGTACCCGATGCGAATCATAGGCGTGTCCTCGGGATAAACATATTCACCGCTCATCACCCGGTCGCAGACCTCCATCAAAGCGGTACTGCCATATTCCTTATACCAAAAACCATTGCATCCACATGCTTTTGCCTTTTGAATAAAGGAATGTTCCGGCATAGAGGTCATGATAATGATCTTGATTTTGGGTTTGTACTGCTTGATCTTTGCCGCAGCTTTCAAGCCGGATTCGTCGTCGGCAGTACAGACATCCATCAGGATCAGATCGACACGCCCGCGCAGACAGGCAATTTCTGCATTGGCCGCATTTTCTATGGAGGCATACAGGACATATTTGTCTGATTTGGCGATCTGGCTCTCAATGGCGTCCCGGGTAATCCTGGAATCTTCTACTACTAAAACCTGTATCATTTTCGTCCTCCTTTCTGAGCTTCGTCAAAATCAAAGGGAATATCCACAAGCAGGGAAACACTGTTGTCGCAGAGTACCTTCAGGGTAGCTCCTTCCTGCTCCAGCCGCTGACGCAATGCGCTGAGGCCATTACCCTCGGTAATACTTGAAACAGATACACTACCGTTGTCGAATATCTCTATATGATAATTTTTCTCGTCTTGCTCGATTTTTACCGTCAGTTCCGTAGCCTCTGCATGGCGTACCGCATTGGTGAGTGCTTCGCGAATGGCGGCATACAAAAGCTGTAGTGCTTTGCGCTGGGTGGGCTGTTCTCCAAGGAATATAACCTTACAGCCAATCAGCGTTGCTACCTGAAGAAGCTCAGATTGCAGGGTAGAATCAGGAACCGTCCACACGGTGGGAATATTGGAAAAATCACGAATGGCACTGTTCCAATTTTCCCGCAGTACATCGGCGTTCTCGGCCAGACTGTCTTCCGTAATCGCCTTGGTGGTGGCCAGCAAACAATGACCCAGCTCATCATGGATATGCATTTTCGCGGCAAGAATCTCTTTATTCAAATTGACTTCCACGATGCTTTCCAGCAAGGCTTTCTGCCGCTTTTGCATCTCCTGCAGTCGAATGGTATTCTCGTACAGTTCTTCGCTGAGCCGGTAGAGTTCTGTAATTTCCGCCGCCTCAATCTGAACGGTATTGGAATCAAGAAATCTCAGCTCAAAACGCCAGACCGAGCCGTCGGAGAAGCGGAAGAACAACTGTTGGTGGGTGCTTCCATTTTCATTGTCCGGCTCTTTCGGTAGCCAGTATTGGGTCAGCTTTTCCGCCTTGCCGTTACTGGAAAAGCTTGCGAGTTCATCCCACGCTACCTTTGCGTTCAGAATCGTGTGTCCGGTCAGTTCCAATACCAGCTTGTTCATCTTCTCATTGACGAGAATGACCCGGCCATCCAGCGCGGAAAAACAGATTCCGCCGGGGTAAGAGTCGATGGCTTTTTTAATCATTTTAGCTGACGTATTCTTTTTCATGACTTTACCACCTCGCCTTCTTTCAAGAGTAAAAGTCGATAGCCCGCCTGGATCTTTTCTGCCTGAAGGCCATAGCCGCCTTCTAAAGAACGGGAAGCAAACTCGTGATCTATGCCGGTAATTTCAAGGCAGACCGTACCACTAATTCGGATTGTCATAGAGGTTAGGCGGAAATCCGCATCTTCCAGAATCGTTTCCAAGGTTTTCATAATGAGAAGAATCAGCTCTGGTGCTAAATTCGATGTGGGGCAAAAATCCAAGCTTGTCCTGATTTCAAGATTCTTCATACATTTCGCCATGTCCTGCAAGCTGATGGCCAAATCACCCATCGGAATCGTCTGCTGCTCCTGATAAGTAAGCCGTAAATTGCAGAACCGCTTGATATACGTGCCGATGAGGCGGATGCGTTTCCAGTCATCCGCCGCAATGTTTTTGTTCGATAAAAGTTCTGTCAACAAAGTAAGCTGCCTGGCCACTTCCGAGGATAGGCTGTCGTAAATATCATTGCGTGCCTGAATACTTGTTTCGTCCGATTGAATGCGGATTTCCTGCGCCAGTAGATCCTGTTTTTCTTCCAATTCCGCATTCAGTCTCTGGAGCTCTCGTAAAGCCTGATTGATCTGCGAGAGATCTGTTTGCCAGACCATATATCCGCCCGGGATTTGGTGCAGGTTCATGGTAATATCTTCCGTAGCAGAAAAATGCTGATTTTGCTTTAAAGCTTCCAGCATAGCAGGCGTGATATCCGCCGCGTTTTCCGATACTGCAATCCGCTCACCGGTCGGTGAAAGAATCTGCATCGCCACTGTAGAACGCCGGAATACTTCACTGTACTGCGTGTTGACGGGAATCAGCCCCGTCAAAATATAGAGCTGACAACAAAGCACGATGATGAAAATCAATCCCGCCGAATATTCCACAAGCTCAAACCGCACCACGTAGGCCGTAGCAGCATAAGGAATACTGAACAGAAAGAGTAAAATCGGCTCGTAGAAGGGAATCAACTTTCGGTAAAGCGGGTCTGACTTTGTCGTACCATTTCGCTGATAAATCACATATACCTGATGCCCGATCATCCACAATCCCCACAGATAGATGATATATGTGCCGATGTATGGATGGAAATACAAATTTGGTTGGGGTTCCTCCGGCACAATGTAATACAGAAAATGATGGAGGTCGTTGGTCAGCGCCATCACACTCAAAAAACAAGCCGGTATCAGGAGCAGATACCACTTTTGGCTGATCCGGTAATCCTCCGGCCTGCCGAGATAGAACGCGCCGTAAAGACCGAACAGCGGGATAAAGACAGCCGCTATATTGATAAAGTATCCGGTAAAGCGCATCCACGGAATATTGGCATAAAGAAACGCGTCCTGGACAAAGCGAACCGTTAAATACAGGATACTGATGATATTTTGCGCAGTCAGGTGGATGCGCATGGTTTTTTGTGTGATTTTCGTACTGATGGTATGCTGCCAGCTAAAAAGCAGGAGCATATAGACCGCCCAGACAAGATATGGCCGCAGAGAATCCTCCGGCCAGTACCGCATACTAAGCTGCCGGTATGCGGAGACTGCAAATAACAGCGCCGCTGCCTCAAAAAGCCGGACAATGGATTTTTTTCGCTCGCCCATCGGATTCCCCCTTAGAAAAGATGATTCTAACCAATCTGTGCAGTTAGATAACGATAAGAATATTATAGCATGAAAGATCAAATCCGCCCCACACAAAAAGGTAGTATCCATCGTGTTTTTAAATTTTTTCACGAAAACTACCTGATTGTGTGGGGTGCTTTTATGTCAGTTCAGGTAAAATGGGATGGAAAAATAAGCTGGGACTGCGTTTGTCTCCGGCAAGCGAGAGGAGTAGAGATTATGTTCTGTTCAAAATGCGGAAATCCTTTGCGGGATGACGCGAAATTTTGCAGCGCGTGTGGTGCGCCTGTAAAGATATCACAAGAAGCTTTGCCGGTGCCGCAGCAACCGGCAGGCATACCGGACGAAACGGTAAATGTCCAGGCGCCGAAGCCGGAGCCGGTTATGGAGGCGCAGCATTCCCGTAGGGAATTAAGCCATGACGCGAAAGCATCCGGGAAAAAATCCAAAAAGGGGCTTGCAATCGGCCTGTCCATTAGCGGCGTGCTGATCGCTGTTTTGGCGGTTGTCCTGATTTTTGCCTTTGGGAAAAAGGGCGACGGCGACAGCGTCGGCTCTGTCCCTCTGGGATCCTCTGTTGTTTACGATGACCAGTATACATATTTTCTAAGCGAGACCGAAACCTGGGCACCCTGTATTAAGCGGGTCCGCAATGATCTGAGCGGACA
>OFOU01000721.1_pt1 | contig 24790 bp, 19 predicted proteins | sample 1542061 | NCBI WGS metagenome assembly OFOU01 (sample SAMN04209239, study PRJEB22552) | human gut metagenome | biome: gut; material: feces | host: Homo sapiens | place: USA: Oklahoma
TTATAATGTATCATCGATTTATTATTTCCATTCAGCTATATAATTTTTTGATTAATAATTTAAACTATCTTCTACTCAACACAAGCTTCTTTTGGTAATTCATGAACTAACATTTCTTTTTCAGCTATAATATCTTCTATTGTTTCTTTTGTTTCCATAAGCTCTTCAAGACTCATAGCTTCAAATTCCTTATGATTATCACTCGCTACATTTATTCCCTGATTTCTTAAAAAATTATCTACTTTCTCCTGATTTTTTTTGTACGCATAATACCCAACAGCACATACACCTACACCTACTAATGCACCAGTTAAATGGTCTTTATTTATTCCATTTAGCATATTTATCACTCCTTCTATTATTTTATTTATCAATAAATTTTAATTTATTGCCATATTTTTCACTATTTTATAGCATCTTTGTATAATTTTAAGCTTCTAGTATCCATTCCAATATAAGAATTATCTTCTATTCCATCAGAATATAATCTTCCACTATAACCAGTCATTCCTCTATCAGAAACCATAAATGATTTTCCCATAGAATTTCTTTCCAACTCTATAAACCTTTCCAAAAATACTCTAATTATACCCGCACCTTTTGACAACTCATTATCTGTCTTTACTGATACATCAAAGTATTTATTTCCATCTCTATTTTTAAACTCTCTTACAGATATCATAAGCCCACTATAAGATAGTTCAATCAAATGCCTTCCAAATGTAGTCAACCATGTAACAGCCGACGGAAGTAAAAATTCACCCTTTGTAACAGAATTTATTAAATACATAACAGAAACGACTTCTGGATCAAAATAACCTCTTTCATTTATTTCATTGTATGCATGCTCACCAATAGCTCCAATAGTTGTACCTACAACTGCCCAATTAATAAAATCTGATATTTGTTGGTTCATTGTTATGTACTTAGATATTCCCCCTATTCCAAGCATTGCAAGTGAATAACACGCCATTGGAGGTAAATTTTTCTTTTTTGATTCATATATCAATCTTATTGGAATCATATCATAACTCTTTGAATAAAGAGCTATCACTCTGATTATCACTTCATCTTCAGATATACGATATGGATTATATTCTATAAGAATTGATTTTGTTATATCTGTATAATTTGCTTTATATATTTCATCCTTTTTTACAAGATTTTTCATCAATTCCTCTCCATTTCTAAGAGGATGAGAAAGTTTTATTCTTATTCTTCCTTTTATCTTATGTGCGATAACTATAGTGGGATTGTTCATATTTTACACCCCTCTCTCCATATTGAAAAATAACAATCTAAGAGAATTGGCAACTACTAGTATTGTACTTGAGTTGTGAAGTACAGCTCCGCAAAATACAGGAAGTACTCCAGCTGCACTAAGTATAAGCCCTACACTATTTATTCCTATTACCATTCCAAAGTTTTCTTTTACCACTTTCATAGTCTTTTTAGATAAATCTATTATTGTAGGTAGCATCATAGGGTTATCTCCCTGTATTGTAATATCTGCTGCTTCCATTGCAACGTCTGTACTTCCACCACCAAGTGCTATACCAACATCTGAGTATGCAAGCGCTGGAGCATCATTTATTCCATCTCCAACCATCATAACTCTAGAGCCATTAGCCTGATATTTTAAGACCTCGTCTGCCTTATCTTTTGGTAGTAGCTCAGCCTTGTACCTATCTACTCCCATAAGTGTAGCAACTTCTTTTGCCTGATTTTCTAAATCTCCTGTTAATAAAAGAATATCGTCTACACCTTGATATCTAATATTATTTATAGCTTTTCTCATATTATCTCTCATCTTGTCTTTTATTGCGATTATTGCAGAAACCTTTCCACTATAAGCAACATAAATCAAGTTTGATCCGGCTGTAGATAATTTCTTTTCAGCTTCTTTTACATTTTTAATATCTATGCCCTTTTCCTTTAGGAATATTTTACTTCCTACATATACTTTTTCACCATCTATATCAGTTTCCATACCTCTAGCTATATGAGTTATAACTGGTCCATGTACTGGTATTTCAATTCCTCTTTTTTCCACTTCTGTTATTATAGCTGTAGACATAGGATGAGATGATGTTTCTTCAGCAGCACCTGCTATTTTTAAAACGTCATTTTCACTTAACTCAGAGTCTAATACCTCTATATCTGTAACAGCTGGTTTTCCTTCTGTTAATGTTCCTGTTTTATCAAGTATTAAAGTATCTGAATTTGACATAGCTTCTAAATAGTTACCACCTTTTATAAGGACACCATTCTTAACCGCATTGTTTATTGCAGCAGAAAATGCTGTTGCTGTAGAAAGCTTTATACCACAAGAATAATCTATTATCATCATATTTAAAGCTCTGGCTGGACTCTTTGTAACCATATAAATTATTCCAGCAAATAAAAAGTTAAACGGTACTAGATAGTTTGAAAACTTATCTGCGTAATCTTGTATTGGCGCTTTTTTAGATGCTGCATCTTCTACTAAATGTATTATTCTAGAAACTACTGTATCATCTCCAGCTTTTTCTGTTTTAACAGTTATATTTCCAGTCTTAACAACTGTTCCTGCAAACACCTTTTCTCCAGGCTTTTTAACAGCTGGAACAAACTCACCTGTAACAGATGCCTGATCTACTACTGCTTCTCCTTCTAGCACTTCACCATCTACACAGATTTTTTCACCAGTATGTATAACTACTTTATCATCTTTTTCAATATCATCTATAGATACTTTTTTAAGAATTCCATTTTCATCTATTGTCCATACTTCTTCCTCATTTACTGAGAACATTTCTTTTATAGAATTTCTTGTTTTTTCCATTGTGTATATTGTCATAAGTTCTGCAATATCTGATAAAAGAGTTATCATAAGTGCAGACTTATCATTTCCAAGCATTAAACTGGCTGCTATAGATGTAAGTGTAAGAGTATCCGCATTTAATCTTTTATTTTTTATAGCTCCAAATACACCATTTTCAATTAGCCCCTTGTTTAGGTATATAGATGCAAGTGCAGGTAAAGTTAAAAATCTACCATATCTTCCGTATCTATCAACATTATAAATATCTCCCCATCCAAATCTACCTTTTGCCATTGAATATCCAAGTACAGACGCATTTAATCCTAATCTTTTTAATATATCTGCAGATGTTTCATCATTCTTTTCTGAAATATCCATATTTGTATTCTGCTGTTCTCTCATAGCTGCAAATACCTTTATATCGTATTCTGCTATTATTCCATCTATAAAGTTTATTACTCTATTTTCGTCTACATCTTCTTTATAATTTATAAGGACAGAACCAATAATCGTATTAACAGCTACTGTATCTACAAATGATGATGATTTCATCTTTTCTTCTATCTCATCTTTATAATTTGAAAGGTACTTTAAAGCTTCACATCTAAGTCTAATTCTTCCATTTATTCTATGCTTTATAGTACTTTTTAGTAATAGGTTGTTTCTACCCATTTTCAGTCCTCCCTTCATGAGATTTAAGCTAATTTTTTTATTGCTTCATCAAGTTGTTGCTCAATAGTATCTACTACATATTCTGTATTACTTTCTCCATATTTCTCTATTAAATCTAAATTTCTTAATCCTATTTCTTTTATTACTTCAATCCAATTTAATATTTTTTCTTCATATACTTTTTTCATATCATAGGTAATTAATATGCTTCCAGTTACTCTATTTACATCTATACTTTCTATTCCGTTCAATTTTTTCAATGCCTGATGTAAATATTTTTCGTAAATCATATACTCTTCTGGAATATCCTTTAAAGAAGATACTTTAAATCTAATTCTTCCAGGAATACTGTGAGCTACCTTTATTTTCATTAATTTTGATATAACAATTTTCTTTAACATTCTACACCTCAACAAACTATATTTCTTTATATGCCCATCTAGCCATTGTGTATCCATTTGGAAGCATTCTAGGAGCAGTTCTTATTCCTCTAATTGCAAATATAATAACTGCTATCAAATAGATTGATTTTATATCCAATATTCCCTTAGTCTTGTTGTAAACAGCTAGATTTAACACTTCTTTCATATTTGATAGCTCTCTAGTAACTAAAGCATCTTTTTTCTTATTAATTTCCTCTTCTAAACTCAAAAGCTTTACAATAGCTGCAGTAAGCATATTCGGATCTATCTGATTATAGTCGTAGTTTATTAAAAGACTTCCTGTTACAGCACTTGCCTCTACATGGCTGATAAATTTCACTTTTGACAACTGACTTGTTATATAATCAGCTAATGTATTATCTCCCTTTAATCTAGGTACTCTATATCTTATTCTACCTTTTATACTATGCTTAACCTCTACCACCCCAATAAAATCAGGAACATTTACATTATTTTTTTTCTTTCCACTAGCATCACTTATGACCTTCCCTGCTAATGTAAGCAATGCCAACCTCATTATTCTCTTGCGGTACATTTTCATCCCTCCTCTTACACATGTATTTATAAATGGATTAAATTTGCAAATACAATGTTTTTTATAACATAATATTATATTCTCATTTTTATTGAAATTTCAATACTTTGAGCCTAATCGATATTTTTTATCAACTTCTCTATAACAATCTCTTATTTTTTTAATTTTTTCATTTTCTCCTATCATCTTGACAAAAAAAGTCAAGCATATTATTTTATAATTAATATTCACTTTCATTTATTAAACACTATTTGTATTTTAGGAGGTTGATTATGAATAATGTATTGATAGCATTTTGTTTTACACTTGTAGCTGGACTCAGCACTTCTATAGGGAGTCTGATAGCCTTTCTTACAAAAAGTACAAATAAAAAATTCCTTTCTGTAAGCTTAGGTTTTTCAGCAGGTGTAATGGTTTATGTATCTATGATAGAAATTTTCCCAGAAGCTCAAAACTCAATTGCATCTACTTTAGGAGAACGAATGGGCTCAACTCTTACCGTTGTAGCTTTCTTTGCAGGAATGTTTGTAATAGCTATTATAGATAAATTAATTCCTTCAGAAGAAAACCCACACGAATTAAAGTTGGTTGAAGACCTAGAAAATAAATCAGATAATAATGCAAAACTTTTAAGAACAGGTATGTTTACAGCCCTAGCTATTGCTCTACATAACTTTCCTGAAGGGCTAGCTACATTTGTATCAGCATTAGATGATCCTGCACTTGCACTTCCAATAGTTTTTGCAATAGCAATACACAATATTCCAGAAGGAATTTCTGTTTCAATACCAATCTATCATGCAACAGGTTCAAAGAAAAAAGCATTCCTATATTCTTTTATTTCAGGACTTGCTGAACCAATAGGCGCATTAGTTGGTTGGCTAATACTTATGCCTTTTATGAATGAAACAGTATTTGGAATAATATTTGCATCTGTAGCCGGAATAATGGTATTTATATCATTTGATGAATTACTTCCAGCTGCTAGAGAATATGGAGAGCACCATCTTTCAATATATGGCTTGATTTCTGGTATGATGCTTATGGCTGTAAGTTTATTACTTTTCGTATAATTGATATAGAAAATAAAAAGGGATACTGCAATAATCTGCAATATCCCTTTTTATTATTTTATTAAATTTTATTCTCTCACAATAAATTGAATTTTATCAAATTTTGTTTCTAAGTCTATAAATTCTTTTATTTTGTTCTTTTTATCTGCTGAAATATCCTTGCTTAAATATACAATTACATTCAGATTTTCATGCTGCTTTTCTTCACTAGAATCCCATTCCTTCAAATATCCAGCACTAACTTCTGAAACTTCAGGATATATAACGCCCAACTGTTCACTAAGCTTTCCTACATCTAATGAAATTCCACTTATTCCTATTAGCTCTGTTGTATCTTCTTTTTCCTTTTCAACCATCTTCATGGCAAAAATCAAACTAGGAATTATTATTATAGCAGTATTTCTTATAAGGACTGCTCTAAATTTCTTTTTCCGCTCATCATCTCTTTCAGTCTTTTGAGGTACCTTCATAATTAAAAGACCTATTATTGTCGCTAAACAAATAAAATATGTATTTATTATAAACAGATAAAGCGCACCTGCAAAATACTTAAACGACTTTATAGCTATACCGTATCCCGCTGTACAAAGAGGTGGCATAAGTGCTGTAGCTATTGCAACACCTGGTATTACATTTGATTTTTCTTTTCTAGTAAATCCTATTATTCCTGCAAATCCACCAAAAACAGCTATTAAAACATCCCATATTGTAGGTGTAGTTCTAGCTAAAAGTTCTGGTGAAGCTGTTGTTATTGGAGTTATTGTAAAATATATTGCAGAAGTTATAAGGCACGTAATTACCTGGAATAAAAGTCCTAAAATAGAGTCCTCTGTTTCATCTATATCACCAGTTGCTATTCCATATCCTATAGCCATTATAGTACCCATAAGTGGCGATATAAGCATCGCACCAATTATAACTGCGGTAGAGTTCATATTAAGCCCAATTGACGCTATAAATATTGCAAAAATCATTATACAAAGATTTGTTCCTCTAACTTCTCCACCACTTACTATTCTTTCATGTATTTCATCATAAGAAGCTGTATCACCATGTATACTAAAGGCTAACTTTAAAACATGTTTTATATGTTCTTTCATTATCTCTCACTCCGTTCTTATTGAAAATTCATCCTTTTATTATATTATTTTTTCCAAAATATCTCAACATAATAACATATTAATAAAAAAGGACTATTGCAAATCTGCAACAGTCCAATTTTTATCTAGGCTATTTTTTATTCTTTTTAGATTTTCTAAGCAATGCAATTAATACAATTGATGCAATTAAAAATACACTTACCCAAACAATTAAATTTCCATTATCTCCTGTTTGAGGTATTTTATTATCATTTCTAGATGAATTTGTTTTATCATTTGAATTTGAATTAGGTTTATTAGTAGTTGTTCCACTGCTATTTCCAGAACTATCACCACTATTAGGTTTTTCTGGTTTATCCTGATTTTCTGACTCTTGCTCACCTGTTCCAGGCTTATCGGGATTTTCTGGATCAGGTTTATCAATTTCAGGCTCCTCAGGTTTCTCTGGTTTAGGTTCTTCTATCTCAGGTTTTTCTGGACTAGGCTTTTCCGGTTCTGGAGTTGGCTTGTCTGGATCTACTGGTGGTTTTGGATCCGTAGTTCCTCCTCCGCCACCTCCACCTTGTTTTTTATTGTTTTCAATCTCAATTTTTACAAGCTGCTTATCCTTTTCAACATTGAAATAATACATATTATCACCTTCTGGCAATTCATACCCATCTGGTGCCTTTACCTCTTTTAATGCATAAGACCCTATTGGAAGTATATCAAATTTTATCTTTCCATTTGAGTCTGTTGTATGGTGTTGAGTGTGGAATAAATGATATTCATCATCTAATCCTCTGTAGTATAGTTCAAACTCAGCACCCTCAAGCATAATATTTTTATCATCTGAGTCTACTTTTATTATCTCTACTGGTGCATTATGTCTAGGATCTATTTTATTTTTTACCGGAGCCAACTCAATATCTAAATGCACTTTTTCTACTTTAAACTCTATTTTTTTAGCATAGCCAATCATATATCCAATTGGCGCTGCTCTTTCTATCCAATAGTACTCTCCTAAAGGAAGTTTTAAATTTATCTCTCCTTTAGAATCTGTGATATATCTATAATCTCCATAATGTTTCCACTCTGAATCTTCGTCTTTTTTAAACAACTCAAACTCAGCACCTTTTAATAACACGTCTTGATTATCTGCATCCACTTTTTTCAGCTTAACTGAGCCAATAGTTTTGCTGTTTGTAATTTCTATAGTATCCACTTTAAAGTCTAACTTTCCTTCAAATTTACTTTCATCTACTATAATCTCGTGATGAGTTTCATCCAATGCATATCCATCAAGTGCTTCGACTTCAACTATATGATATTTACCACCTACTTTTAGATTTTCAAATGTAACTTTCCCATTTTCATCTGTTTCTTTAGGTGTACCAACTTTAGTTTCTTTTAAACTTGTTCCTCTTCCTTCTACGGAATAAAGTTGGAATTTAACACCTTTTAGCGGTTTATTATTTTCTTCATCTTTCTTTATTACTTCTACAAAACAATCTTTTACACTTTCGTCTACTTCATTTTCAACGTCTATTTCAGCCCATTTATTTAATTTCAACGAGCTTACTTCTTTTATATTTTCGTCTAAAATAACTCCATTTGGAGCTTTTATTTCTTTATATAATATTTTCGCTGCATTATCGCTATCGATAAATTCTTTAGGTAGAATTAATTTTATCTCGCCCTTAGAATTTGTAACTGCTTCATCCGTAGAATCTACTTCATCTTTATTAGATGTATATTCGTATATTCCATCTGAAATCTTTTTAAATTGCAGTTTGTTTTCTTCACTTTCGCTTTCTTTGAAGAAATTAAATGTAACATTTCCTATAGGTATACCCTTGTCTTTTACAGTCTTTTTAAGATATATACCTGTTTCACCCTTTTCATTTTCTATGGTTATTTCTACTTTATCTGGAATCGAATTATCTTCTTTTTCCTTTACTTCAAAATAATACGGCTTAGGATCTTTTTCTAAAAGGTATCCTTCTGGTGCCTTTTCTTCTTTTATAGCATATTCTCCTGGTGGTAGTATAAGATAAATTTTTCCATCTTTATTGCTTGTATATTCACCGCCATACTCTACCCAATGCTCATTTCCTGCACCATCGATAATTTTTTTAATTAAAGTAAATTTAGCTCCACTTAAACTTATATTATTATCTTTTTTATCTACTTTTGTAATAACAACTTCTCCAAGTGCACCTTTTTTATTTCTAATCCGAGGAAATAAAACTGGTATTGGATTGCCATCTTTGTCAAATGAATCCTTATTTATTTCAAAGTATATTCTACTTTCGTCTAAAATATATCCATCTGGAGAATCTATTTCTTTTATAAAATAATTCTCATTCCAATCCAAGTTGTCAAATACAACATTACCATTAGAATCAGTTATCTTTGATTCTCCAACTTTTACATCTACGTATCTAACTTTATCGGGATTATTTGGATCGTAGTCTGGATCTCCTGGATTTATTTTTTCTACCTTTTCATAAAATAATTGGAATTTTGCGCCTGCAAGTGCAGCTTGAGTTTCTGAATCCATCTTATGAAGTTTCATTATACCCTTTAGATGGCTATTTTCAACTTCTTCAGATACATATAGATAATCTCCATCTAATATTCCTTCATTTAAATCTGTTGCTGTTTTTACAATTATCGTCTTATCTAATTTTTGATACCCTTTTGGAGCTTCTACTTCGGTAATCTCATACTCTGTAGTTGGTTTTAATCCTGCTATTTTTAGCTCTCCATCAGATGAAGTGTACATTTTAGAATCAAAATATCCATCTATAACCTCATATATATTTTTATCTTGGTTATATTTTAATTTTAAATTTTCTGTTGCTCCAACTTCTTTTATAGTAAAACCTGCTCCACTTAATTTAACTTTTTCTCCATTTGAAGTACCGTATTTATCTATTTTTATACCGTAGCCATATTTTTTATTACTAGTTCTTTTTATTAGCCCTGGAATACTGTCCTCCCTAGGTTTTTCAGCATTTTCAGGATATACATAGTCATTTATAGAGAATAATATCGGACTTTGGTCTAGTATATATCCATCTGGAGCTTTTACTTCTACCATATAGTACTCTTCCATATTAAGACCTTCAATTTTACCATCTCTGCCTTTCATATCCTCAAGTCTAATAACTCCATCTTCATTTGTAGTGCCTATAGCTAAACATTCATCGTATTCATTTGCTAATCCTGTGTCTATTATCTTATCACTATTTTTTAATTCTTCAGGATTTGGATTTGGGTTTTTACTACCGCCTCTTTCCATAAATAACTTATATGTAGCTCCCTTAAGACCTTTACCTTTTTCAATCTTAGCTCCATCATAAAGCCAGCCACTTTTATACTCACCATCTAGCTTGCCAACTGCCATTCCTTCTATATTTGGCGCACCTTGATCAATATCATATTTTACTAAAGCTATTTGAGCTTTTTTCTTGTAGTTATTTATAATATTATCTTTTACTACAACGCTACTATCACTCAAACCATTATACAATTTTACATACTTACCACTATTTCCGGTTACAGAATTATTATCATTTATAACATCTTTTAGAGTAATATCAAAATAAAAACTATGGTAATCTCTAGTATAATTATCAGGTGCAATCATTTCTGCTATTGAATAATGTCCAAGAGGTATATTTTTAATCTCTAAATTACCATTTTCATCTGTAGCAGCTAGGTTCAATTTGTCTATACCAGGTATAATACTAGATTGATAGTTTGCATAGTTTATAGTTGATTCTAGATGCTCTTTTATTGTATTAGGAGTATAGAAATAATCTGTTTTAGAATTTGATATATCTACAATTTCCCATTTGTTTATATCATCTGGATTTTCTTTCCATTCTTCCTCAGTTCCTATGAATCTAAACATTGCAAATTCTGCATCAGAAAGATTTTCTCTACTTACACCATCTTGCTTCGTAATTTTTAGATTTGCTGTTCCAGGATTATTTAAAACTCCATCCTCTCCATTTATAAGAACATGTTTATCAGAGCCCATTCCTTTTCCTGATGTTGGTAATTCTTTTGACAATTCAAAAGTATATTCTGAATCTGATAATACATATCCCTCTGGAGCTTCAACTTCTTTTAGTTTGTACTCCCCTTCATCTAATCTATGTATACAAAGATTTCCATCCTTATCTGTAATCAACTCATCAGAACCTTTATCTGTTTTCCAATATACTTTATGACCATTTACAACCTGACTTTTAAAGCCGATTACTTTTACATAACTATTATCTATAGTCTTATCTAGATTTATTTCTTTGGCGGATACTTTTTTATAAAGCTCAAACTTTGCTCCCTCTAATGGACGCTTACTTGCTGAATCTCTTTTTATAAGTTTTACAGATCTAGATATGTTTGGAATAAGCTTGTACTCTACTCTATCTGTTTTTGTCTGCAATTTAATTGGAGTTTGGTCTAAATAATATCCATCTGGAGCCTTCTGTTCAACTAGATAGTGCTCGTGACTTGAACCTAACCTTTCAACATCTAGCCTTCCATTTTCATCTACATCTAAATCTACAATTTCTCCTTTAAAGTTTAAATCAGCATCTTTTCCTGTATGTGAATATACATATGATGTACCACTTTGACTTGCATCTTTATCAAAGAATCTAGCTAAATTGTCGTCACTGATAATATCCGTAACCTTTTTATTATTTGCTTTGCAATAAATCTTAAATTTAGCTCCGGATAAACCAGCTTTATTTGTTTCTACATTTTTAATATCTTCTACACTATTTCCATTATCAAATATCTTATCTGCCTTTTGTAAAATAAGAGATCCAAGCGCAAAGTTTCCGATTATGGTATTTTTGAAGTTTAAATCGTTTACTGTATCCTCTGATGAATACTCTTTACCACCTATAGTAAGCTTTACATCATTGTGATATGTTGTAACAGAAGTGTTTATTGATTCTGATTTATACTTTATAGCAAACCCAAACACTTTATTATCTTTATAAAATTCAGCTGTTTTTCTGTATCTTTCCGCAGCTGCTTCCCATTTTTCTTTATACTTCATACCATCTCTTATATAAATATCCTGATCTTCTGGAAGTGATTTCAATGCTTTTTCTGTATTTTGGTAGTCACTAGACATTGCTATAGTCTTTCCAGATGAGTTTACTTTTAAATCTTTTACCTCTTCCATAATACTAAAATCAGGTAGAGGAACTATTAACCGACCACTCTTATCTTTTAATGAAAGTGTTGGTTTTACTCTTTTATCACCTTTCCATAATTTATAGCTAATATCCCATTTTAAAAGACATTCTCTCGCTTTTGCCTTACCTTCTTCGTCATTATAATCCCGCAAAGATGTTCTTCTAACTAAATCTCTCAAATACTCGCTATTTCTTTGAAAATTCTTTACCGGTGAATTTTCTCCGTTAATAGACTTTATGCTATTTTCTTCAGCTTCTTTAGTTAATTTATCTAATCCTTCTTTTGCCCAATTATATTTACTATCTTCATTTGTTGCCATTTCCCAGGTAATACCCTTTGAGCTATCTTTAGTACCTAAAATACCTAAATTTATTATGAGCTTTTCTTTTTTAGATTTTAAATCCTTCACTACTGTCCAACTCAATGGAGTATCTTTTACTTGCTGAATTACTTTATTTATTAAATCACTATTATTAGCATTATCTCCATTTATATGCTTAAATTTATCCGCTGTTATATACGTTTTAAATGATTCATTTCCATCATACTTATCATCACCATCAGATCCATTCTCTAAATGATTTGTTCCTAATGTTATCATTGGTAATTCTACATAGAAAGGAGCATTTACATATCTTCCTTCTTTTGTGCTATAAAATTTCTGATTTGAATCTAAAGTATCTTCTACTATGCAATATCCTGCACTTTCTGATGGCTCAATCCCATCCTTTAAGAATTTTTCCCCTAACTTTTGTAGGTCATCAGCATACATAACCCTCCACTCTATCTGTGGTGTTTTCATACTGTCATCAGACGTATCAGATACTTTTCCTTTTCCAAAAGGTATTGGTTTATTATTAAATGGTGGTGGGAGAACAGGTGTCCATCCTTTTCCACCTTCTAAGTTTGGATATATTGGAGTAATAGTTTCACTAGGTGTAACTGTTATACTTCCAGTTTTACCACTAGCATCTATTTCTACATTATCCATAGTAGAATTAAAACTTCCACTTCCTTGTACCATAGCCTCTATACTATTAAGGTCGAATAATCTTATATACTTATTAAAAACTACTTTATACTTTAATTCTCCCGTATTTACATCGTATGTAGCTATTCTATCTCCTACTTTTATGCCATTTATTATTAACTTACTTTCAGACTTTAGTGGTAAATTTAATCCCTTTATTTTAAAAACTGTTGTTTCAAACCAATTACCTTCATCCCAAATAATACCAATATTATCTTTTGGGTGCCAAGCAAACAAGTATGTAAAACTATCACCAAGTGATATAGTTATATTTCCCCCTTTGTACTCTTCCCCATTTATAAACACTTTTATATTCTTTTCTATCTGATTATCTGGGATTTTTTTATTTAGGTCTGCTTCCTCTTGCATAGATAAATTTTGTAAATTTATCAATTCAATCTTTTTCATTTCTTTTTCCGGAACACCATAAATTTTTTCTTCTATTTCTATATCATCTAGATTTGGCTTCATATTATCAAGCCATTCAGGTTTATCCGGCCAAGCTACAACATCATTCTCTTCATTTGGTTTTTCATTATCATTTTTAGATTCTTCTTTTTCTTTATCTTTTGATTCTTCGTATTTATCATTTTCCAAATTCTCTTTATTCTCTTCTTTTGGATTTTGTTTATCCTCCTGCTTCTCATTATCGACTTCTTCAGTTGATATATCCTGGCTGCTATTCTCTTCACTACGATAGCTTTCTGCCTTATCGGTATTCTCATTTAACTCAAATGCAAATATTCTCATATCAACTGAGCTTAAAAACATTGTAAGTGCAAGAGCTAAGGTTATTATTTTATTTCCCGCAAACTTCATTATTATTTTTTCCTCCATTTTAGATAAGTCAATTAAATTAATTGCTTATAACTTAGCTTTATTTGAAGTTTTCAAATTGGTTAAATTTTTCAAAAAATAAAAAATGCCTAGAGAATCTTAAACCTTTTTTTGGTTTTAATTTCAGCTTTCTCTAAACATAAATAATCCCTATAATTGATAAAATTACGTTTTTATTTTACCCTCATACGTAATTTTTTTCATACTGTTGTAGCATATTTTGTACCACCTCTAATACAAAATATTTTATTAACTAAACTAGTATACAACTTTTTTGGGCAAAGTCAAATAATTTTTATTAAACTTTTTGAAGAATACTGTATCCTTTGAAATTTATGGCTTTTTTTGCATCAAATTATCATTTACCGCCATTATTTTCTTATTCGATAAAAATTATCATTTTTATCACTATTTGATTTTTCTTTTCTATTGACAATGATTATTACTTTTTGTTATCTTGTTATTGTAGAATTGATTTTGAGGAGGAAACGATTATGGATTTAACAAAAGCTCAGTTAGAGCAAGAATATACAATAAAAGATATACAGACAGATGATGATGAACTTAATGCATTTTTATTCTCACTTGGATGCTACAGTGGAGAAAAAATAACTGTAGTTTCTAAATTCGGAAAAAGCTATGTAGTATCTGTAAAGGACGGCCGTTATAACATAGATACAAATCTAGCAAAAGCAATTTTAATATAATAAATTTGCTTTTAATAATTATTTAGGCAGTAATGTAATCATAAAATATATTTTTAATGGGATTGGTTTTGATCGCAGTAAAAAGGAGGAGGATTTAAAACATGAGGATAGCTTTAGCAGGAAATCCAAATAGTGGGAAAACCACTATGTACAATTTATTAACAGGAAGTAACGAGCACGTTGGAAACTGGGCTGGGGTTACAGTAGATAAAAGAGAAAGTACTCTTAAAAAGAACTACTGTGCTACAGCAATTGAAGATGTTGTCGCAGTTGACTTACCAGGAGCATATTCAATGTCTCCATTCACATCAGAAGAAAGTATAACAAGTGGTTATGTAAAACATGAAAACCCAGACGCAATCATAAATATAGTTGATGCAACTAATCTTAGCCGTAGTTTATTCTTTACTACTCAGCTTCTTGAACTTGGAATACCAGTTGTAGTAGCACTAAACAAAAGTGATATAACAGATAAAAAAGAAACTAAAATAGATGCAGCAAAATTATCTGAAGCCCTTGGCTGCCCAGTAGTAGCTACTGTTTCAACTAATGAAAGAGGAATAGCAGAAGTAGCTGCAAAGGCTATCGAAGCAAAAGGAAAAAAACAGGTTGCTCCTTATCATCAGGGAGAAATAAACCTTCATGATAAAAATGAAGTTGAAAAAGCCGATAGAAAAAGATTTGAATTTGTAAATAAAATAGTTAGTCAGGTTGAAACTCGTAAGGTATTAACAAAAACTAGAAATACTCAGGATAAAATAGACGCAGTTTTAGCTAACAAATGGCTTGGTATACCAATATTTGCCGTTGTTATGTGGCTAGTATTTGATATATCTCAGTCAAAACTTGGACCTTTCTTAGCAGATATACTTGTTGGCTGGATAGAAACATTCCAGGGATATGTAGCTGAAATGGTATCAAATGCATCTCCATTCCTACAGTCACTTCTTGTAGACGGTATCATAGGTGGTGTTGGAGCCGTTGTAGGATTCTTACCACTAGTAATGGTTATGTATTTCTTAATAGCACTTCTTGAAGATTGTGGATATATGGCTCGTGTCAGCGTTGTTATGGATCCAATATTTAAAAGAGTTGGTCTTTCAGGAAAATCTATAATACCAATGGTTATAGGTACTGGTTGTGCTATACCTGGCGTTATGGCTTGTCGTACAATAAGAAATGAAAGAGAAAGAAGAACTACTGCGATGCTTACACCATTTATGCCATGTGGTGCTAAACTTCCAGTAATAGCTTTATTTGCAGGTGCATTCTTCAGTGATGCTTCTTGGGTTGGTACATTAATGTACTTTGTAGGAATACTTTTAATAGTACTTAGTTCTCTACTTATATTAAAAATAACTGGACATAAATACAGAAAATCATTCTTTATAATGGAATTACCAGAATATAAAATACCTAGCTTAAAAAGAGCTGTAATATCTATGTTCTCAAGAGCAAAAGCTTACATAATAAAAGCTGGTACAATAATACTTGTTTGTAATGCTGCAGTTCAGATAATGCAGTCATTCAACTGGCAGTTACAGTTAGTTCCAGAAGGTATGGAACATACTTCAATACTAGCTTCAATAGCTTCTCCATTTGCAGTATTATTAATACCTTTAGGATTTGGAGCTTGGCAGTTAGCAGCTGCAGCTATAACAGGATTTATAGCTAAAGAAAATGTCGTAGGTACAATAGCTGTAGTTTATGGATTAACTAACTTCATAAATGTAGACGATCTTGTTTTAACAGGTGGAGCTAATACAGTTGCAACAACTATGGGACTTACTTCAGTTGCAGCTCTAGCATATCTAATGTTCAACCTTTATACACCACCTTGCTTTGCTGCAATAGGCGCAATGAATTCAGAAATAAAAGATAAAAAATGGCTACTTGGTGGAGTTGGACTTCAGTTCGGAGCTGGATATACAGTTGCATTCCTTGTTTATCAGATAGGAACACTTATAACTACTGGTTCAGTTGGACATGGATTCTTACCAGGACTTGTTGTAGTACTTGCAATAGCAGCATTTATAATAAGACTTATAATGAAAGAAAATAAGAGATTCGATGAAGAATACTCTTTAGGAAATAAATCAATAGCTTAATTTATAAGCATATAGAATTTAAATTTTGAAAGGAGGAGATATTTATGGCTAATATTATAGTAATCTTAATACTTCTAGCTATTATAGGAGGCGCAATATTTTATATAAGAAAAGCTAAAAAAAGTGGTGTAAAATGCATAGGTTGTCCATCTACAAAAACTTGCTCCTCTTGTAAAGGAACAGCAGATTCAGACTCTAATGGCTCTTGCTGTAGTTGTGGTTGCCACAAATAACTTAAAATATACAAAATAATATATATCATATATCCCCCAAAATATGCTATATATAGCCTATTCGCACTAACTGGGCAAAATAATAAACCCCTTAGGATAAAATTCTTAAGGGGTTTACTTTATTTTAACTTTATTCTACTACTTTATTATTCTCTGGAGTTTTTTCAGTTTGTTGATTTTCTGAGCTTTTTATTAAATTTCCTAAGAAAACATTAGCTGAATCTGATTTTGTTTCAATCATTTTTTCTACTGTAGGTTTTGAATTATTTGTATAATTTAAAACTAGCTTAGATCCATCCTCTATCGCACAGTGGTCGAGCATACTAGTATAACTAGATACCTCTCCATCTATGTTTAAAGTAGCATTTAAATTTCTACATACATAGAACATTCCACTCATATCATTTACATTTTTTGTTTCTAAATTTTCTAGATTTACATCTCTTAAACTTTCACATGATGCAAACATATAAGACATATTAGTTACATTGGATGTATTGAAATTACTTAAATCTAATTTAGTTAGATTTAAACACCCTGAGAACATATAACTTGTATTTTCTACATTATCTGTATCCAAATCAATTAAATCTATCTCATTTAAATTTTTACAGTTTGTAAACATAGCCATCATATTTGTTACTTTTTTAGTGTTTAAATCATTTAAATTTATTTTAGTCAATCCATTACAGTCTCCAAACATATAACTCATATTTTCTACATTTGATGTATCAAAATTACTTAAGTCTATACTTTTTAAATTTGAGCATTTAAAGAACATATCGCTCATGTCAGTTACATTTTTAGTATTAAGCTTACTCAAATCAACGCTTTCTAAACTAGTACAGTTTGCAAATATACTGCTCATATTTTCTACATTTGATGTATCTAATTTATCTGTATTTATCTTTTTTAAACTACTACATCCATTAAAAGCATATTTCATATTCACAACTTTTGAAGTATCCAGATTACTTATGTCTACTTCTTTTATATTTTCAAAATTATTCATAAAGTAATCACTTTCTGGATTTGCGTATATTGTTTTGTTTGATGATATATATACTGTGTTTTCTTTTATATATGCAACAACTTCACCACTGTTATTTTCGTCTAATTTAACATGGTTTATTTTATCTATATCTTTTGGTATTCCTTTATTAAATACAACTTTATTAGCTTTTGGGAATCCCTTTAACATTCTTAATTTAGAGTTGAAGTTTTCACCAATAATTAAAGTATTACTTATTTTTGAATCTTTATTTTTATCAGGATTTTCTTTTTTATCTTCTTCCCTTTGTTCATTTTTTTCTGTATTCTTATCTTTATCGTCTTTTTTATTAGGTTTAGTATCTTCTTTCTTTGCAGGTGTTTTATTATCTTTAGATGTATTAACTTCACTTATTGTTACCCCAGAAGAACTTGCTACAATAAATCTTATATCCATAGGAAGTCCACCTAGCTGAGTTGTATTTATATTCTCTAAAAGATTCAAATTTTCTGTTCTGTTGACAAGAGCAATTCCTTCGTCTTTTGCAAAATATGATCCTGAAAGTGCATCTACAAGTGTTTCACCATTACAGAATGATATAGACTTTCTGTCTTTGTAAAACTTATCTAAAACCATTCTATTGGTTTCGTATCTGTTTTTACCACCTATACGATCTGAATTTGTACTCTCTTGTATGCTGTTTGAAACAACGTCTTTTCCGCCTATTATGCTGTATTCTACATTTTTTACACTATCAATACTTTCACTGTTGGGTTTAGTTAAAATTATAGGACTTACATCTCTAGCTGAAACAGGAGCAATACTCATTGCATCAGCTTGCCCAGTATATCCATTTACTATGTATGCTTTCTTATAATTTCCAATATACTTAGCAATTTCTTTTGAAGTTTCTACTCTATCTCTTCCACCAATTCTTGTAATTTTTTTTCCTGAAAGTCTCTTTTCAAAATTTTTTGGTATGGCGCTATCTCCACCGATTAAAATTATATTTTTAGCTTTTTTTATAGTTTTTTCAGTAGTATTATCAATATTATATGGATTTATCGGAACTATATCAGCCTTTAATTTCCCCGAAAGTGCTGCAGCTGATAAACCATCAGACATTTCTTTTGAAGCATTAACAAGAATTAATGTATCCTTATTTCCACTGCTTTCTAAAATTTTCGAGCTCGTTTCGTATCTATTCCTCCCAATAAATTTGGTGTGAGAATGATGACGTTTAGATGCTATTTTTACTACCTCTGTGCCATTAGATTTCTTTTTAGCCTTATATTTAAAAGATTCGGCTCCTGAAGAAAAGTTACTTATTGATAATAGAATCGCTGCTATTGCAACTGCAGCTATACCTTTGTTCAAATTCAAAATATCTACCCCCTTAAAATGATTTATTGAATTTTAAACTGCTAAGCTTTTGAATTTAATTTTAATTAAAATTTAACCTTCCCAACAGTTTTTGAAAATACCCTTATTAAACACAATTAAACATATTTCTTTCAAAAAATTATTAATCACTAAATTTATAATCACTTTTACAATTATTTTCTTCATTTTATAGAATATTTTAAAATATATTTACATTTTTACTTTTCATTTAATTGTTGTAGTATAATGTATTCATATACTTTTAGATTTATAAATATCTTTCAAATTAATAAATATATATTGGAGATTTTGAGATGAAAACACCTAAAAAATATTCTGATTTAGTAAATCAAAACAAAATAACAGAAGAAATACTCGGCGAGGTTATTTATTCCATAAATAAAAGGGCAAAGAATTGGCGAAATCAAAAGAGAAAATATAAAAACTATCTTTTAGACCAATACGACAGCTATGATAACGCATTAGATAACGAGAAAAAATACTATAAAATGAAATCTGATATATTAGAAAAATTTGAGCCTATTAAAATTCATAAGGAATTGAGGTTTAGAAATTTTCAACGAAAAGTTTCTGAAAAAGATTTAGAATATAATCAATTAGATGATAGTGATATTTTTAGAAAAGAAATTAAAACAGATAGAGCAACTGGCGAAAAAGTTATGTATAAGCTGGTTAGGTGTAAATTAGATGATTCATTATATTATCTATACTATGAGATTGGTGAATATACTTTTCATCAACCTATAGAAAAGTCTGAATTGGAAAATTTTAAGGATTTAGATGTAGATGTTTTAGAGGATTTTGAAACTTTTGGAAGAGATGCTACTGAGCTCTTGAGTGTCCAGTTTTGTAAGAAAGTTTATGAGAAATTTATGGATAATAGATTAGAAATAGTATAAAAAAGCTATCGTAAGTCTCTACGATAGCTTTTTTATTATCTATTTTCCTAAGAATCCCCCATCAACAGGAATTATCGCCCCACTTACATAATCAGATGCACTACTTGCTAAGAAAATCGCTACTCCCTGTAGATCCTCAGGTTTACCCCAACGATGCATAGGAATTCTGCTAGTTACTTCTTCATATTGTTTTGGATTGTAGCTCTTCATGTTTGCAGTTAAGTCTGTTTCCATATATCCTGGAGCTATTGCATTTACCTGTATTCCACGAGATGACCATTCATTTGAAAGAGCCTTTGTAAGCTGCATAACAGCACCTTTTGTTGCAGTGTATGCAGGTATAGACTCACTTCCGATAAATGATGTCAACGAAGCTATATTTATTATCTTTCCACTTCCTTGCTCTAGCATAACTCTTCCTGCAAACTGAGAAATTTTGAATAAAGAGCTTAGATTTACATTTATAATTTTGTCCCACATTTCAACTGGAAACTCCTCAGCCTTGCAACGATGCTGCATTCCTGCACAATTTACAAGTACGTCTAGTCTATTATCTAAAAGTTCCATAACCTCATCAAAAGCAGGTGCTATGTTTGTTGCGTTGTCTAGGTTAAGCACAACACCATGTACTATCCCACCAGTAGTATTTTTTAGTTTTTCAACAGATTTGAATACTTTTTCTGATGTTCCAGTTATCACTACTTCTGCTCCAGCTTTTAGAAATCCTTCTGCCATACCATATCCAAGACCTCTACTTCCACCAGTGACAAGTATTTTTTTGCCAGTTATATCAAAAATATTAAAATTATTCATATCTATTCCCCCTATTTTTTAAATATTTTTTAAGAACCTATTTAATTGTACACCTAATTGAGTAGGATTTTCTATATTTATTTCATGTCCTGATTTTTCTATTATAACTAATTCAGCATTTTTTATTCGCTCCCGTAGTCCTATCGCTGCTTTTTTGTTAGCTTTATCTTTATCTCCACAAACTACTAATGTTGGACATTTAATTTTGTTTAAGTCACATTCAAAATTTAAATCAACCATTGAATTACATAACTCTATAAAATCAGATTTTTTAAATCCCATTTTTTCAAATGTAGAATATGGCATTATACGAAAAACTAGATTTTGCATTTTTAATAAATTTTTAGGCATTATATATTGTGTCCCTATCAAAATTAATGAATTTACTTTATCTGGATGATTTATGCAATACTGCATAGCTAAAATTCCACCTAAAGAAAGTCCACAAAGATTTAATGGCTCATCAAATTTATCACAGTATTTTTCTAATTCTGAGTATAGCGTATTGTAACCAACTGGTTTATCATAAAGCCATTCATATAAATTAGGACATAAAATTTCATCACTAGTATTTAATACTTTTTTTGTTTCATACCAACTAGAAGAAGTCTGACCTAACCCATGTAGCAATATTAATTTCATAAAATCACTCCTTTCATTTTATTTAATTGCTTTTTTCATCCAATTATTTAAAAAGGAAATTTGTTCTTCTGTATGGAACCAATGCTCTCCATTTTCCATTATTGTCATATTTGCATTATGATTTTTAACAAATTTATTTACTGTTTCTAAAGATGTTAAATTATCATTTTCTGCATATAATATCTCTGTTGGAACTTCCCAATTTATTTTATTTTTTCTAGCAAAACATAAATATTCCCAAGATAATACTTCGCCAAAATCAGTACTTATTTCCCCTTTTTCTAGTAGCTCTTGTTCAGATACATTTGCCCACATCATCATATCTAAGATCAATCTTTCCATATCAAGAATAGGAGATATAAACAGCGCCCTTTCTATTTTATAATTTTGCAAGGATAACATTGTAAAATATGCTCCTATACTATTAGCAATAATATATATTTTTTCATACTCTTTCTTTACATCTTCATATATATTTTTTATTTTATCAATTACAATCCAAGGAAAATCTACTTCATAGTCTAAACCTATAATATCAAATCCTGGACAATTTTTCTTATAGCTTTCGGCTTCAAGATGATTTCCTCCTTTTCCATGTATGTATATAATCGCTTTTTTCAAAATAACACCCCCTTGTAATACTTTAATTATCTTAAAAATTATACAAATCTAATATAAATATATCAATTAATAATGAAATAATCTATCTTGATAATTAATTTTATACTAAAATAATATTAGCTAAGATATAACTTTATATATTATAAAAGGTACTCGTTTATTAAATAGTGAGTACCTTTTAAATTTAAAATATTAATTTTGAATATTATACTTATCTAATACTGTAAACAGCTCCATCTTTTATTTCTAAAACCTTATCGGCTTCTTCTGATAGATGCTTACTATGTGTAACAACAATAACGCACTTTCCAAGATCATGAGCAGTTTTCTTAAGTAGCTCAATTATCTCATCAGCAGTTCTTTCATCAAGATTTCCCGTTGGCTCGTCTGCTAAAAGTACTTGGGCATCACTGGCTAATGCTCTTGCAATTGCTACACGTTGTTGCTGACCACCAGATAATTGAAGAACATTTCTATTCCAATACTCTTTTCCAATCCCAACCTCTTTTAATAGTTCCTCTGCATCTTGATTTCCTCCTAACTTAACATTCTCAATGGTTGTTAAATAGTCTATTAAATTATAATTTTGAAATACTAAAGAAATATTATGTCGTCTATGATAATTTAGCCCTTTTTTTGTAATATCTTCACCGTTATAAAGAACCTCTCCTTTTATCGCTGTATCTAAACCAGCTAACAAAGATAAAAATGTTGTTTTTCCGGAACCACTTGGACCTATTATTGTATAAAATATCCCATTTTCAAAATTAACTGAAACATCATTTAAAATCATTTTTTCCCTTTTTGTTTTATAATAATAACTAACATTTTTTACTTCTAACATATTATCATCCTCCTAACTCATTTCAGATAAAATATCTTTTGGATTTCTTCTTAGTATCACTCCACTAGAAGCAAATACTGCTGCTGTTATTAATCCAATAACACCTAACCCATCAACTAAATACATTCTTGGTGTAACTGTTACACTTACTTCTTGCACATCTTGCTTTGGAGCAACGTATTCTGTAGATACTTTACCCTCATTTTCATTTTCTTCATCCTTCATCTGTTGAACTTGTTGTGATACCAAATAATTTGCAGTTACATTTGATACATTAGGAGAAACTATAAATGATAATCCAAGGGAAAGAATGGCTATCATAACCGCTTCAATCCAAATTTGTGATATAATTCTAAACTTTGGAACACCAAGTGACATTAAAATTCCTATCTCTTTTACACGATTCTTAATCCAAAATAAAAATACCAAAACAAGAATAATAAAACTTGCAATAGAAATTAACATTATCATAATCTCACTTATTTTTGCCAAATCATTAAAGTTTGAAGACATTGTTTTAGAATTTCCATTATTATCAATTAAGTCATACATTTCCCAGTTTATATCCATATTTTGTAGGCTTGATCTTACTTCATTATATTCATCAACATTTTTAACTTTAAAATATGCTCTCTCAAAAAGTGGACTTGTTTCACCTTCCGCCTTTTCTGGGAAGTTTAAATCTGTAAATATAACATTTTCTGATCTATAAGTATCCCCTTGCATAAGAGGAGACATCTTTTGATTTACTTGGTAAATTCCTACTATCTTTGCTTCTGATACTTTTGAGTCTTCTTTATCATGATAATCATTAAAAGAAATTTTATCTCCAATCTTTAGATTATTTTTATTTGCAAGTTCTTCTGAAATTACACACATATCTTTATCTTTTGAAGATATCATTCTACCTTCTTTTATATATAAATTATTAGATAAAACATTTCTATCAAATTTCATATCTAAATTTCCTATTAAACTAACTCCTCCAACATCTGCATTTTGATCTACTTCTTCATCCTCTATTCTCTTGAAATTTACTGGATTAACAGCTGTCGTAGCTGTTGTAATATTATAATTAGAAATACCTTTAACCTTTGATAGCTTTTCAATATCTTTAATATTTAATGTTTCGAACTCATTCGTTGTCCATCCACGCCATCCTTCTACACCATTTACTACTACCTTTTCTTGATGATAACCTTCTAAGCTTCCTTCTTTTTTACCAATTTTATTCCCTAGTTCTTTAATTCTTTTACTTCTATACTCAGCATTCTTTTCTAAAAGAAATCCTGCCCCAATTGCTTGTCTTGTTTTATCTTGTACTTCTATACTAGCATTTTTACTTGCCATCCCAGCAAGAAGCAATGTACTAATCACAAATACAATTAATAATAAAAGAATACTTTTCTTCGGTTTTCTTAAAATAGAACGTCTTGCCAATCCTAAAAAATTCATACACTATCCCTCCATCTTCGCTAAAATATCTTTAGGTTTTGCTTTTAATATCGGAATTATAGATAAAGACAAAGCTATTAAAATCACAATGCCTCCAGAAACAAATAACATTCCAATATCTTTTATTTGTAATGCTACTTTTATATTTGTAGCTGCTATTTCTGCGTTAGAAACAATTTGTCGTAAAATTTTAGATAATAAACTTCCATTAATTCCTGCTATCAATATAGAAATTGTAAATACAAGTCCTGATTCTAATAGTGCTTGTTTAAAAATTTCTACTTTTGTTTTACCCAAGCTCATAAACACTGCTATCTCCTTCTGTCTTGTTTGCATCCACATACATAACAATAATGAAAGAATAACTGTCCCAGA
>OFOU01000733.1_pt1 | contig 24357 bp, 32 predicted proteins | sample 1542061 | NCBI WGS metagenome assembly OFOU01 (sample SAMN04209239, study PRJEB22552) | human gut metagenome | biome: gut; material: feces | host: Homo sapiens | place: USA: Oklahoma
CTGGCGCTGCTGGCGGTCAATGAGCCGGGTCGCCGGTTCGTCAGGATCGAACAGATAGTCGTCTGCCCACTGGGAGAGGGCGACCAGCACCGTCTGCAGGGCACGGCCCTTATCGGTCAGGACATACTCCTGCCAGGCGCTGCCGTCGGAGGCCGGCTGCAGGCGCAGGATGCCTTCATCCACCAGCATTTTCAGCCGCCCGGCGAGCATGTTTTTGGCGATACCGAGGTTTTTCTGGAATTCGCTAAAACGGCGCACCCCGCGCAGAGCATCGCGGACGATCAGCAGCGACCACCAGTCGCCGATAACGTCGAGGGAGCGGGCGATAGGGCAACAGCTGTTTTCCAGACGGGTACGTTTCACGAAAGCCTCCAGGTTAATTGTTTCATTATAAAACTCTTTGCCCTGCAGGGGAAATTTTCGGCTACGGTCTAAGTTTGCGAGCGATTACCAGGAAAAATGTCATAAATCCGGCACAATTAACGCGATGATAATAAATGACTAAGGATGAAGGGATGAAAAAACGTCTACTTGCCGCCGCCGTTGCCGGCGCGGTGATGTTATCCGCTGGCGCTCAGGCGCAGGACACGGCCGCCCCGGAGGGGTATCAGCTGCAGCAGGTGCTGATCATGAGCCGTCACAACCTGCGTGCGCCGTTGGCCAATAACGGCAGCGTGCTGGAGCAGTCCACCGCCAAGGCCTGGCCGCAGTGGGATGTGCCGGGCGGCCAGCTGACCACCAAAGGCGGTGTGCTGGAGGTGTATATGGGTCACTATATGCGCGAATGGCTGGCGCAGCAGAAGCTGGTGACCAGCGGCGAGTGCCCGCCGGAAAACGCGGTTTATGCCTACGCTAACAGCCTGCAGCGCACCGTCGCCACCGCGCAGTTCTTTATCACCGGCGCGTTCCCGGGCTGCGGCATCCCGGTGCATCACCAGCCTCAGATGGGCACCATGGACCCGACCTTCAACCCGGTTATTACCGACGACTCCCCGGCGTTTCGCGAGAAAGCGCTGCAGGCGATGGAAAAAGAGCGCCAGGGAATGCAGTTGACCGAGAGCTACAAGCTGCTGGAGACGATGATCGATTACCGCAACTCGCCCTCCTGCAAAGAGAAGAAGGTCTGTTCCCTGAGCGAGGGTAAAGATACCTTTAGCGCCGGTTATCAGCAGGAGCCGGGAGTGTCCGGACCGTTGAAGGTGGGCAACTCGCTGGTAGACGCCTTCACCCTGCAATATTATGAAGGCTTCCCGAAAGATCAGGTGGCGTGGGGGGAGATCGCCAGCGATAAGCAGTGGCGAGTGCTGTCGAAGCTGAAAAATGGCTATCAGGATAGTCTGTTTACCTCGGTGGCGGTGGCGCAAAACGTCGCCAAACCGCTGGTTAAATATATCGATAACGCGCTGGTGGGCGAGGGAGCCAGCAAGGCGAAAGTCACGCTGCTGGTGGGACACGACTCGAATATCGCTTCGCTGCTCACCGCCCTGGACTTTAAGCCCTATCAACTGCCCGGCCAGTATGAGCGCACTCCTATCGGCGGCAAACTGCTGTTTCAGCGCTGGCATGACAGCGCCGGCAATCGCGATCTGATGAAGATTGAGTATGTCTATCAAAGTACCGAGCAACTGCGTAACGCCGACGCATTAACCCTGCAGGCCCCGCCGCAGCGGGTCACTCTGGCGCTTAACGGCTGTCCGGTTGATGACCAGGGATTCTGCCCGCTGGAGACCTTTAAAAAGGTGATCAACGAGGCGGCGAAATAACGAAAAAAACCCGGAGCAATCCGGGTTGTTGCCCCCATGATTTACTTGGTAATTCATAATAAATCATGGGGTTAGCTGTTTGCTGGGGTGTCAGCGTTAACCGCTATTCACCATTTTAGTGGATGGAATGTGGATGCCATCACTAAGCGGATTCAGGTGAATTGCGTCGCTAAGGTGGTCGGGTGAAAAATGCGCATAAGTCATAGTCTGCTCAATTTTCGAATGTCCCAATATTTTATTTAACGTCAAGATATTCCCCCCATTAATCATGAAGTGCGCAGCAAAGGTATGACGCAAAACATGCGTAGCTTGGCCCTTAGGTAGATCTGGCTTTACCTCCCTTAGTACCTTGCGATATTCGACATAGTCAACGTCGAAGAGTCTGCCGGTGGTTTTGGTTTTGACGTATTTCATGACCTCATTAGAAATGGGGACGGTGCGCGCCTTCCCGTTTTTGGTTTTGGTAAACGTCACTTTTCCATGCATCATATTCTGAGCCAGCATATTCAGCGATTCCCCCCAGCGGCCGCCAGTGCTTAAGCACAAAACAGTGAGGCGCCGGGCGTCACTACTTAAAGCTGAAAGCAGCCTTTCGATCTCTTCAGTGCTGAGATAGGACATTTCGGGCCTTTCCTGCTTGAGATCTGTGATCCCTTTTAGTGGGTTTTCTGCGTGGAGATCTTCCGCTTCAGTCAATACACGGAATAGGCCTCTTAACGTGCTCAAGTCGCGGTTAACAGTGGAAGCCTTAACCCCTTCATAAAGGCGCTGGCTTCTGTACTCAGCAATAAACCCCTTATTGATTTTTGAAAGACGAGGGTTGCCCATATCACTAATTACCCGCTTAAGTTCGCGCTGTCGCTTCTCACCGTACTTATGACTTCGGCCGTGCAGCTCCCACCATCTATCAAGCAGCTCACTTAGTCGCCTGTGATCGGTTGGTTTATCCAGCCAGTCTTTGTCGTGCATATTGCTGATGACATATTTTTCAAAAGCCACAGCATCAGCTTTCTTTTTAAAAATCCGCTGTATACGACGTCCTGTCGCTCCACGCGGTCTAATATCCACTTTATAGCGTCCACCATCGATCAGCTTAACGGTCATAGCTGTCACCTCTGGTAAACACGTGATCTGGTGTCACGTAACAGATAGTTACGCGATAATTTTCATAGAGATAAGCAAGAAAGATGCTCAGCCAATTTTCTGGTCTGAGGGCTGAGAGGTTATTTCGTCTTGCCCAAAGTGTGCGAGAACCGGTGCGATCTGACCGGACTCAGGAGCAATCTTTCCTGTGATAAACCACAGGGCATATTTCTCGAAACGTGGGTGATTCAAGATGTTTGTTATCACTTCAGTGCTTGGTACGGTTTTGTTTTCTTCATAACGCCATAATGCATCGTTACCAATTCCGAGCATCCTTGCCACTTCCGGGCGACTGGTCAGCCGCTCACTTTCACGCATAAGCTTAAGCTTGGCACCAATACTCATATTCATATTGCAAATCTCCTATGTGGATCGTAATATCACTATGTAAACCGCAATTGTGGGGTGATTTTTGAAGTAATACCCCAAACATGGAGATTATCACATGAAAGATGCAGTTTTGAGCGCACTGTTTAAGATTCCAGATCCGATCACTGCTGATGAGTTTTCTCGTCGAACCGGCAAAACGGAGTCAGCCGTTCGTCACATGATGGATCGCCGCCTTTTACCGATGGTCACTGAGCGCGAAGTACTTGGCCCTGATGGCAGTACTCGCCGCCTCCTGATTCTGTGGAACGAATGGCTTGAGATGGTTCATGAAGCTACGTCAAAACTCCCCCCTGAGCGACAGGACTGGCGAGCAGGTTGGATCAAGAAAGCCAATAAGCTGGCGAATGATATGGGCGTAAACATGTTTGGTGGCGGGGCTACGGTATGAATCCTTCTTTGAAAGAAAGAATAGTACTCATGGTCACTGCGATTGCAGGCGTCTGTATCGGCGCGATCGCTGTTGCGCTGACGCTTAAGTTTATCCAGGTGTTTATTATTTAAGGATGGGCCTACATGAATAAACACCACTCACAGCATGGCAAGTTCGCGGGAAGCATTCGCGGTAACCACTGCGATAATCTACCTAAAGTCACCTGGATAAATAAGCACGCCGGGATTTGTTGCGGCTTCACCATTCGCGTATTACCGCGCAGGGTAGGCAAGAAGCGTTATCAAATTATGAAAGATGGTGATTCTTTCGGAATTGACTTTGCATTATCTGAAGCGCGCAAAACGATAGACCGTATTATCACCAATCACCACTTTATTAATCATTAGGAGAACGGGAAATGAAACGCCTTTATGCTGAACAGATTAATAAAATGCTGGAAGATTATTATTTCAACCTGGAAAACAACCCACAGGGCCGCGAGTCGCATTACGGCGTATTAGCTAGCGGCGTCCAGCACGTTTACGGTACAGCCTTCTGCATGAATGATGATGACGCCCTCAGCGAGCTTCGTCAGTTCGTTAGCGCCATCATGAATGGTGAGGTACCGTCACCAGCAGTTGTAGGGCTTGCTGTATGAGTATCTTCACCGAAGAGAAAACATCATGGGAACAGGAGATGCTGATCCGTGAGGCGATAGAAAACGCCGAACAGGGATTTACGGTTCACCTGAGAAACGGTGCGCGTATTGCCGTTAGCCCTGACAGTCCGTCAATAGATTTAATTATTTACGGTCTGGAAAAAACAATTCGCGGTAATCATGAGCGTGCGCGAATGACATTTATTGATTTTCTGTATTACTGGCATGAGAGGGTATTCAAGTCAATTAAACGAAAGCCGCGCCCTAACCACTAATTAACCAGCGTTAAAAACAACGGTATTCATTTTGCCGGGGACTCGTTTTGCCTTTTTCAGGAGGTCGCATGGGGGTTAAGTCAATCAAGCTGGAAAGCGGAATAAGCGATCCGGATTTTGTGGAAATAAGCATCAACGCACGGAAACACGAACGCGCGCACCTGCTCGGCTTACTGCGTATTTATGTTGGCCAGTTGAAAAAGGAAAGCGCCACCCCGGAAGAGATTTATTCATCAATCGAACAGCGGGCTGACGCCCGCGAATTAACCATCACTGAGGAAAGCAAACAATGAACCACTTAATGATCGACATTGAAACACTCAGCACCCAGCCGAATGCAGTGATTTGCGCGATTGGCGCGGTTTTCTTCGAACCATCAACCGGTAAAACCGGCCCTTCGTTCTATCAAACCATTGATCCGCGAACCTCGCAGAATCGCGGCGCGCATATCTCCGCCGACACGGTGATGTGGTGGCTCAGGCAGGATAAAGAACCAATCAGCGAGCTGGTAGGCGCGAAGTCGCATGAAATTGAGGTGATGCTGGATTTCGCCAAATTCATTGAAGGCGCATTCCCTGAAACCAAGAAAAAGAATCTGAAGGTGTGGTGCAAGGGCGGTTCGTTTGATTTCCCGATCCTCAAATCTGCATTTGAACGCTCATCGCTCGAAGGCGTTTCCATGCTGCCGTGGCTTTATTGGAATGAATGCTGCTTCCGCTCGCTGCTTACAGCGGCCGGAGCTATCGGTTACGCCCCCCATCCGCGCCGCTCAGTTGCACACAACGCCTTAACCGACGCCATCTATCAGGCCGAGCAGGTTTGCGAGATCTGGCAGCGCCTGACCTCCCCGCACCTCGAATCATTGTGAGGCGCGCAATGACTAAATCACCTATCAAATGGGCTGGCGGCAAAACCCGCGTCATGCCGCAGCTGCTGATGCAACTGCCGAAAGCCGATTGTTTAATCGAGCCGTTCGTTGGCAGCGGTACCGTGTTTATGAACACGGAATACCGCCGTTACATCCTCTGCGATAGCAATCGCGCGCTGATCAATTTCTTTCGTGTGCTGACTTCCAACACCGAGCGACTGATTGATACCGCTCGCGGAATGTTCCTGGGTGGCAATAACGAAGAGCAATATTACAAGCGCCGTGCGCTATTTAACTCCATGCAGTGGAGCGATACGGGCAAGGCTGATACTGCTTTACTTTATGCCGCTTTGTTTCTGTATCTGAACCGACATTGCTTTAACGGGATATATCGCGTCAATCAGATGGGTGATAATAACGTCCCGTTCGGGAAATATGGCGCACCTTACTTTCCGGCTGACGAGATGCGCCGCTTTGCCGAAAAGGCCAACGACACAAAAGCCGTTTTCATTGATGGCGATTTTCGTCACACCATCCCTTACGTTATGCAGCTGGCATATGACGCGGTTATTTACTGCGACCCCCCCTACATTCCAGCCAGCAAGACAGCCAACTTCACTGCCTACGGCAAGCCATTTACCCTGGACGATCACCGCGACCTGGTTGCAACCCTGCTCGATGCTCATCGCCAGCACGGCACCCGCGCGGTGATATCCAACAGCGACACCCCGGAAACCCGCGAGATCTACTCCGCTTTCAATCTCCACGCCTTCAGCGTTCGCCGCTCTGTCAGCGCCAAAAGCCGCGATATGGCCGGTGAAGTGATCGGCGTTCTTCGCGGCGATGTGGGTCGTAACTCTGGCGCATGTGGAGCTTGGACGAACACCATTGAAAATCTGCGGCCGGCGGCGATATGGATCGGGTTTGACCTGGCCGCCGGATTCGATAACGGGGAGCCATCTGATGAACACGCTTGATGCCGTTGTGACGCGAGTTTTGGACGTTCGTCCATATCGCCATTTCTGGATCGTCGAGGTGGAGGTGTTGAGCTGGGGCAGATACAGCAACACAACCATCATCCGCGATAGCGAAAAAGAAGCCCGCCAGGTTCAACCCGGCGACACGGTAACGATCTGAGGATCTGCAAATGAACGAAGAAACCAATTACCGCCGGTTCTGGCGAAACCTTGTGATCTGCTGTGCGCTTTGCTCGCTGTTGTTCTGGATCCCGATGGGCTATCTCGCCTTTCGTGTTGGCTCTATGGTCTGGGATGCGCTGTGGTCTCTTATAAAAATGTAGTGAAATCAAAGGAGAAAACTAAATGGCTTTGTACGAAGAGAAGTATCAACTCAAAGGAAATGAGCTAATGAATCGGCTGCTGGAACAGGTTGATGCATGGAAATATGTCAATAAATACAAGTCAAAAAAGCAACAAAAGGCGGCATTTTGCCGCCAGAGCTTATTGCTTGAAAACGAACAATGAATCGTATTTTCCAGGATTAAGGTTATCTGCATGAAGATCAGTCAGCCCAAGCTTAGCAATGCCTTGAACGAGAGCCAGGTATGCGCCAAGACCATCAACAGTAATGACGCGGTAAATATCACCAGCTTCATTTTGAATCGCTGTCAGCATCGGCATGCCACCAAGTTCAGCATCCTTCGCTTTGCGGACTACTTCGGAGATTTTCTCATCAATGGAGGACTTCACTTTTCCTTCTACATATTTATCTTTCATTTTTATCCCTTTTTTGCTGTATGCGTTGGCAATACTAACCATCTGCTGCGTTTGAGGGCAAGAAAGTTTGCCGCACATGGCGAGCCAGAAAAGGCAGATCATGTCTGACTATTCCTCCTTAGTTTGGGAATGGAACGCCAAACGGCAGGCTATCAACCCCAACCACGTCTCAGATCCTCAAATTGAGTATCTCACCCCGAAAGGCGAGCGGAAGACGCTCGCCTATGCGGATTTGGTCGATACCGTTTATCGCACCCCCATGCGCCCGCGCGAAGGTGCCGCGCGTGAAGCATTCGACCGCAAGGGACGCGCCCACTACCTGCGCCGCCGGGTTCAGACTCTACCGGCGTTTATCCGCAAGCGGTTCTCTCTGCGCCTGGAATCGCTGGAGCGTCACGACCCAAAAGAGGCCGCGCGCTGGCTGTTCAGTACGTTTGAACGCCATGTCTTACGCCGTGTCGATGCGGTAAACGCACAATACCTACCGCAGGCCGCGCTCCCGGCGATCCTTGCGCCCCTCCGTGATGATTTTCACCTGCTGCCTTGGGCGGACAAAAAACGCCTGAAACGACTGGCTTATAAGCTCGCCAACCTGATGAAAAGCGAGTTTATGCGCGAGTTTGATTTTCAGTATGAGAAAACCGCTGATGTTGAGTTTTCCACGCTTTACGCATACGGATTTATCGCCAGTAAAGCGACAGCGCTCAATATCGCGATCCCTGGCTGGAGCCGGTATTGCGAAGAGAAGCTGGAGGCCGAAGAGGCGCTGCGTGCCGGTGCGCGCCTTCAGTCAGAAAAGTGGTGGTTAGGTAAAATCCGCCGGATCCATGACTGCTGGCGCGAGCACCTCATGATCGCCGCTGGCTATGTCAGTAAGGTAGCCTCGCCGTATTGTTCTGATCCGTGCTTCAAAGAGTGGATAGCCCAGAAAAAAGCGAACTTTGAATACCTTCAGGCGATGGAACTGGAAGACCAGGACACCGGCGAGCGTACCTCGCTGCTTGATAAGGTCATGGGGAGTACGTCCAACCCTAAAAACGCCCGCGCCGAGCTGATGGTGCGCATGCGCGGTTTTGAGGATATGGCAAAAGAAATGGGCCTAGTTGGCATGTTCTACACGCTAACAGCACCGTCTCGCTATCACTCTTCACACGTAAAATCGGGCAAGCGCAATGACAAATATCGTGATGCCAGCCCGCGACAAACGCAGAAATACTTATGCAAAGTCTGGGCGCGCGTCCGTGCAAAATGGGGCCGCGAGGGGATCCGCGCATTCGGTTTTCGCGTTGCTGAACCGCACCATGACGGAACGCCACACTGGCATCTGTTGCTGTTTCTCCGCCCGGAAGAGGTGGAGTTTGCAACGGCTGTTTTCCGCAAGCATGCACTGAAAGAGGACGGCTACGAGCCGGGCGCGCAGGAGCACCGCTTTACCGTTACACCGATTGATGAAAAATTTGGCTCGGCAACGGGCTATATCGCGAAGTACATCTCTAAAAATATTGACGGTTACGGCATGGATGGCGAGTTAGACGACGAATCCGGCCAGCCCGTCAAAGAGATGGCGAAGCGCGTGCGCGCGTGGGCGTCGCGCTGGAATATCCGCCAGTTTCAACAGATCGGCGGCGCTCCAGTGACTACATGGCGCGAACTGCGCCGGTTAGGTAATCGCGAGCTGGTTCTGCATCCTGAGATCGAGGAGGCGCGCGCAGCCGCTGACGCGTCGGACTGGCCGGGGTACAACCACGCTCAGGGCGGCCCGTTGGTGTCCCGCGACTGCCTGCGCGTTCGCATCAGTTACGAATATACCGAAGAGGGCAACGATTATGGTGACACGGTCGCCAAAATAACCGGCGTCTATTGCCCTCTCACCATCCGTGAGTCGGTCATTTTCACCCGCACCACCGATTACAAAATTGTGCCGAAGCGCAAGCCCGCGCCGGTGGAGGTTTTGACCTTAGAAGGCCGCGCAGCGGCCCCTCGGAGTTCTGTCAATAACTGTACGGGGCACGCCGAATCGGACGAAAAACCACCGTCAGAAACGGCGGTGCCAGCTGATAAAGCCGCGTCCGACGACAGTTCAGTGACAGAACTTCCGCTGAATATCGATGTTTTGAGGCGATATTCACGCCAGCAAAGGCAGGAGATCACCAGCAGGTTAAGAAAATCCGCCCGGGAAAGCTCAGATCAAGCCTTCACGCGTACCGCGCGCGGCCTGCGCACGTCGATTGATGACGAAACAGCGCTGACATGGGGGCCAAAAGTTACCGCCGCGAAAGATATGGGCCTGATGCCGGAAGAGGCCGAGCGACGCTGGCGCGAGCAATTGCGGATCGAGGCGGAACGGCGCGCAGATAACTACGCGGCGGCTGTTGCGGAATACCAGAAGAAAAAGGCTGAAGCCGCATTGCGCCAGGCGCAACAACAGGAAGCGACGCAAAAACACGGCATCTCCGAAGAAGCGATCGCCAGCATCGGCGCGCAGCTCCGCGACTGCCGGATTTTCGTCAGTGATGAAGTTGTGCAGTCAGTCGCTGATGGTGCCCGCATTCGCCACGGTGGTGGCCTGCTCGCGGCGGACAATGGCCGATTGCGTGAGGTGACGGTGTGGCGGGCAGGCGAGAAAGATAAACCAACTTCCGAATATATGGCGGTAAGTGGCTTGATCACGCGATGGAGGACAAGCCTGAAAGAAAAGTAACTTTAGAGTTTTAGGTCGTGACTATCAGTTTACTGATTGTTGAAGTTTTTTTCAGATAATACCATATATTTATTAATGCCCTGAACGGCGAACTGTTCATTAGCGTTGATGGGGTGTGGTTAAAAAAAATTTCATTAGCCATGAACCTATTGATGAGGGAGCATTGTTACCATGATAAAACGCACAGCAGTAGGTAGTGGGAAAGTACTTACCGAAAGCGTGAAAGCATCTATATTAGTACTGATGCTTTCATCATCACGATTACTTCTCTTGGGAAGTTTTTGTTAACCGATTGTTTTATAAGGTGTTGATATGGAATTGGACGATTTTTGTGTTCTATGCAAAAGAGTACTTGATGCGCACTACAAAATCATTGAGAGTGCAATACTTAAGGGAAACGTCTCTGCGAATGGACGGGCAATTGACCATGTATATTACCCGACGACTATTTTGTGTATAGAATCAGAAGGGGGGATACTTTCTGTTGAATTACTTGGTTTAACAAAAGTAAGAAAATCATTGAGAGTGAAAAAAAGAAAAAATACTTTTGGAAAACGGTTTGCTTTGGTTGACATTAAAAAAGATACAGGCAAATCTATATTCACTGTTGGCAGAAGGAATGGGGCTTCAAAGATTCTGTTTTCTGATAGCGAATCAATGAGTTTCTATAGGTCTCAGGGTAATTATTTTGGCGGGAAATTTGGGACGCATATATCTTTGGGAGAAGATCTTGATTATTTGGTTGGCGTTAATGAGGATTCAGAGTCATTCATCTTGTCTGAATGCATGTTAAGTTATATGAGTAACAATGTTTATAGAACAAGATATATCAATAAGATGATTATTTTTAATTCCAAGCTAAGTGAGATGGAAATCACTATTGAATTGGATTATTTTATCAATACAAAAAGCCAAATTAACACTGGTGGTGTTTTTGGTGTATATTCATTTCCTGATGAAGAAGCGCTGTCATGGGTGAAAGCATCATACTTAATGAACTTATTTTTAAATGATAAAATCCATGAGACAACAATAGGTGATTATCTGAATGAACACCCCGATATATTACTTTGCGCTTTGGGCTATAAAGATATGGTTTATGAACCAAGTTTAAAGTGGATGGAAAAAACAACGGATAATACCGACTCTTTTATCAATCCAGATGCCTTATTAAAAAGGATGGACGGTTATTATGATATTTGTGATTTTAAAAAGGGACTTATGAGAAGAAAAAGTCTAACCAAAGGTGAGAGGCGGCGTAGACGTTTTATTGATGATGTAAACGAGGGGCTCGCGCAACTTGATAATTACGAAGAGTACTTCAAGTTTGAAAAAAATTCACAACATGCATTAGAACGTTATAGCGTTGAGGTGAATGTGCCTAAGAAAATATTAATAATTGGAAATGTAGAGAATATTAATCAAGATGAAGTAGAGCAAGCCTTACGAGGAAGGCATAACACATTGGTTGTTGATTATGATTCTTTGATATCGGGCTATATGGGGGCAATCAAAGGATTTGAACAGAAGTAATTACCTAAAGAAGCGCAATGAATTGCACAAATTTGCACGATTATCAAAATGTTGTTTTTGCTAGGCAACACCAATACTGGTAGGGGTTTGGCGGCCGGCACAAAGTGCACAAAAAGACGCATGTTTAGCGCGCAGGCGAGGCGGGGGAGCAAGCGCGCGCTTTGGGGGTAGGGAAGGGGTCGACATACTTCGCTAAAAGCCGTCTGCCGGGCGCGCGCCGACATGGTGCATCCGGCCCGTGATAGCGTGATCGGCCCGCAGAATGGCGCTGGCTGCGTCTGGTTGGGGATAGGGCGTTGAGGTTTTGCCAGTTGGCCGACATGGCCGGGAATGATGGTGCTGCAGGTCGGTACCGCACCGCCGGGAATGGCAGTGCGGTACTTTCAGATTACTTCGGGGTTTCCAGCAGGGCGTAAGGGTTGAAGCGGATCACCTCTTCGCCCAGCCAGTCATTAACATGCTTCATCGCTTCCATCACCGGCGTCAGCTCGTTGACCGCGAATACTCGCGCCGCCTTCTCGACGTCGCCGAATGATCCGTTGCCTTCAGGTATGGCACCCATCAGCTGCGGCGGAACGCGGTGAGCCGCAAGCATGTCGTCACGCGTGGAAGACTTCACCCCGACAAACTCATCCTTCGCCGATATCTGACTGAACGGCAGGATCTGCACCGCGTCTTTGCCGACGCCTGGCGCACTCAGCAGAATGTTTTTAAACGCACCACCACGCCGGGTGTCGGTTAACGTCTTCTTCAGATTCTCCAGACTCTCGCCGTCGGCCACTGCGCTGCTGACGTAGACAATACAGCCTGCATGCGATCCATTGTCGTAGTAGAGCTTGCGGAACTTGTCGGCGGAGTGGGCCAGGTTGGCCGACAGCAGGCCGGCGAAATACTCCGGCATGCCGTAGATCTCCTGGTGAATATCCGGGTTGATAACGTGGCACACCGAGCCGGTTTCAAACTGGTGATCGTCAAGCCCCGACTGAATAAACCAGTAGGTGTCGAGGTCAGAGCCACGCCGGGTGTATTTCGCCAGTGAGTTACGAAAGCCCATCGGACCACTCAGGCGGTTGCGGCGCATCTCAAGGTACGCGTTACCGAACACAAACCAGTCAAGCGCAAAGGCCGAGAACGCCTGACGCGACAGCAGCCTGTGCGGAATGAAGCACCCGGCCAGTACGTTACGCTTAAAGAACAGCGCCGACTGGTGCCAGCTCGCATACCCAAACTGGCGGGCCAGTCCGTACCAGCTGATCGGCGTCTCGTAGTACCGGCCATTGTTGGCGCAGTACATGTTATCCAGCAGGTCATGAGCACCGGTCACCGGCCACGGGCCATCAAACGTGAACGCGCTCAGGCCCGGTGCCGACTTCAGTGCGTCGGCTAGATCGGCTTGCTCCCGGGCATATTGCCTGCCGCGCGGGGATTTTCGTCTGCTCATCAGTACTCCATAACAGTCATAGTGTTGCCGCCTTCCTGACCCAGCGGCTCGTTAACGGTGGCGAGCATGGTCGCCCAGGCGAGGTCGCCGTGACTCACACCACGGGCGCGGTCGGTATCGTAGGTGATGACGCCGCCGGGCGTGACCACCTTGCGCACGGCACAGAAAGCAGTGATGAGGTCATATTCGCCACGGTCATACTCCCAGCGGCCAGCGCGGATCAGTTGCAGCATCTTCAGTACCAGCATGCGCTTGCTGGCTGGCGAGAACTGGTAGCACACCGCCGTCGGGAAACGTTTCTTCACGAGCTGGTAAACCGCCTCGCCAATGCCGCTACCGTCAATACCGATGTGCTGCACGTTATAGCGCGTGAGCATGTTGATGATCATGGCGGCCTGCGCCTCAAACTCCATGCCGCGCACTCGAATGGTCTCGATAGTGCGGAACTTGCCACCGGGGATCAGTGGCGCCGCATTAACCGAAATAGCCCCGCTGTCGCCCTTGCCGCTGGATCCATTGGGGTCGTAGCCAATCCATACCGGGCGATCGGCCATCGGGCGCATGGCGTAGGGCTTCCAGTCCGGCCACTCGTCGTAGCCGTCAGCACCGCAGCTCAGCAGCATGTTGTAGTCAAACGCGGTTTCACCGTTCTTGATGAAGGTACAGGCGTAGAGGTTGTCGTACTCTTCCGGGCTGTTTTCCTCCCGGATTTCGTCAATGTCAGTCAGATCCCAGCCGTTATCGACAGCATCCTGTAACGTGACGATCTGGCGCCAGATTTTGTCCGGGCACATCAGCCCGCTGTTCAGTGTTTTCCAGCTCGTGTCGAACTCCACGCGCTTACCGTGGCTGCGGCCCTTGTTGAAGGCTTCACCCGACCAGAAGGGGTAGGCTTCGTGGCTCTCTGCCGACGGCGTGGAAAAGTAGGTGCGCGTCAGCCCCTTAAGTGTTGCCATCGCACCGGCTACTTTCTTCAGGTTGGCAAACTGCCCGACCCAGAAAAATTCGTCAAAGTACAGGTTGCCGGTATAGGACTGCGCGGTTGCCGCCGACGTGCCGAGAAAATGCAGCTCCGCGCCGTTGAACAGCTGGATCATGTCGCCGCCCTTCAGCTCAACATCAACTTCAGCGGCAGCGGCGCGAATAAAGCTGCGGAACTGGTACGCCTGGCGACGACTGGCCGACAGGAATATCTGATTGAGCTGGTGCTTGTACTTCACGTCATCCGACAGCGCACGCAGCAGTGCTTCACGTGCAAAGTACCAGGTTGCGCCAACCTGTCGGCTTTTCAGGATCGCCCGGTTGCGGTGGTGGTGGTTCTCATACCAGCCTTTCTGATGCCAGTGCAGCGAGTCAATAATGTTGGCCCGCAGCGTGGAGATCTGTGCCTCTGAAAAGAAGTTCTGTTTCTTGCGGATCTTCTTCTTCGGCTGCGTCGCTGGCGTACCGTTATCCAGCTTTTTGAGCTGCCGCGTCAGCAGGTCAATTTCTTTGAAGTCGCCCCCGGTCTTTGTGTCTTTACTGGTGAGCTGGATCAGTCGTGCGTCAATGGACGTCGTGACGCGCTGGATCGGCGGCGTGGTATCCCACTCATCGCGTTTTTTCCATGAGTACACCGTGTTCGGGTTGATACCCATCAGGCGCGCGATCTCCGCCGGCGGGTACCCCTGCCAGTAGAGTTGCCGCGCCCGCTGCATGATGAATGCTTCTTCAATCGCCATTAATCCTCCTCGCTTCCTGCCGGGGAGATTAACCCGCGCGCGCGTGCTCTTTCGCCCGCTTTTGGTTGTGGTGATTCCCTCACAACAACAACGCGTTGAGACTGTATAACAGCACCTGCCATCATCACCGGGAACTCAAAAACCAGCGAGTAAACGAACATGGCAGGCACAGCTAAACCCCGTAAGAAGTTCCGTGTTGCCGTCTCCGGGAATACCGTTGATGGCCGCGAAATTCAGCCGCAACACCTCCGCGATGCGGCGGCGAACTACAACCTGAGCGTGTACGCCGCACGCGTCAACATCGAGCATTTCCTCTCTCCGTATCCAGGCAGTGATTTTGGTGCGATGGGCGATGTGACCGCGCTCAGCACCGAGGACATTACCGAAGGGCCACTGGCCGGACGTACCGCGTTGTATGCAGAGATCGACCCCTCCGATCGCATGGTGCAGATGACCGACAAGGGGCAAAAAGTCTACTCCAGCATTGAGCTGGCACCGCAGTTTGCCCTTAACGGCAAAGCCTACGTTGTGGGGCTGGCGATGACCGACACCCCGGCAAGCCTCGGCACCGATCGTCTGAAGTTTGCTGCACAGCAGCGCGCATCGGTAATGGCCTTCAATAACCAGCAGGGTGAACCGCCGATGTTTACCGAGGCGATCGAGGCTGAAGTGATTGAACTGGCCGCCCAGCGTAGCGATGAGGGCAAGCAGTGGTTTAACCGCGTAATGGACATTCTCGGTAAGGGCCAGAAAACCGACGATAAGCGCTTCACTCAGGTGCATCAGGCCGTTGAAGCGGTGGCGCAGTCTCAGGTTGACCTTGGCGAGCAGTTCAGTACTGCCGAGCAGGCACGCCAGCAGGACAATGCCGCCATCCAGAAGCTGACTACCGACCTTGCCGCACTGCGTCAGCAACTGGAAGGCACTGACGGCAATTTCAGCCAGCGCCAGCCAGCGAACGGCGGTGCTAACGCGCAGCTTGCTGACTACTGATATCCATAACGAGAGAACCCACACATGAGAAACTCCACCCGCAGGCACTTTGACGGTTACGTTGCCCGTCAGGCGCAGTTGAACGGCGTCACCGCCGCCGCTGTCGCGGCACAATTCAGTGTTGATCCGACCGTACAGCAACGCCTTGAGGCCGCCGCGCAGCAAGATGATGCTTTCCTGAAACTGATCAACGTCTTTGGCGTTGAAGAGCAGATCGGTCAGAAAATCCTGATCGGCAGCAAAGGCCCGCTGGCGGGCGTGAACAACAGCACCACCAACCGTCGTAATCCCGGCGCTAACGACCAGATGGATCCGTACAACTATCTGTGCCGTAAAACCAACTACGACTATGCCGTAAGCTACGCGCAAATGGATGCGTGGGCGCATCAGCCGAACTTCCAGCCTCTGATTAGCTCGGCGATGGCCCGTCAGATGTCGCTCGACCGCATTATGATCGGCTTTAACGGTACCAGCTACGCCGATCCGTCCGACCGCGCAGCGAATCCGCTGTTGCAGGATTGCGGTGTTGGCTGGCTGCAAAAAATCCGCAACGAAGCGGCGCACCGTCGCATCACCGGTGTGACAATCACCTCCCGCAACCAAAACAACGCTATTGTCGCCGAGGGTACCTACGGCAACGTGGCGGCGGCGGTCTATGACGCCAAAAACAGCCTTATGGACGAATGGCACAAGCGCAACCCTGACAACGTGGTGATTTTGTCCGGCGATCTGCTGACAACCAGCAATTTCCCGACCATCAACGCCATGAGCCAGACCAACCCGAACACCGAAATGCTGGCCGGTCAGCTGATTGTGGCGCAGGAACGCGTAGGCAATATGCCGACCTTTATCGCGCCTTACATGCCGGGTAACGCCATCCTTATCACGCCGTTTAAAAACCTCTCGATCTACTACCAGCGCGGCGGTCTGCGCCGGACGATCAAAGAGGAGCCGGAATACAACCGCGTGGCAACGTACCAGTCCTCGAACGATGACTTCATTGTTGAAGATTACGGCGCCGTGGCCTTTATCGACGGCATCACCTTTGCCGAAGCACCGGCAGGCGGGCAGTAATCACGCACAGGGCGGGCTTAGGCCCGCCGTTATTCGGGGATAAGGCAATGCTGACACCGGCACAAAAACATTTTCAGAAGGTCATGGCCGAGCGTCATGGCAAAACCGACGAGCAGTCCGATACCGCGCGGACGGCGCACGAGCAGATCATGCACCGGCTGCGCATGGATCAGAGTGCATTAAAGCGAGTGCAGTCTGACCAGGCGAAAGCAGCGATGAAACGCCAGTTGCTGCCGCATTACGAGGGCTGGATCGAGGGCACGCTCGACGGCGACAGCGGCCGACAGGATGAGGTGATTGTCACCCTGATGGTCTGGGCGATTGATGCCGGTGATTACGCGCTGGCCATCCGCATTGGCCGCTATGTCGTCACGCATGGCCTGCTGATGCCTGACCGCTTCAACCGTACCGCCGCAACCGTTCTGGTTGATGAGATTTGCGATCCGATTCTGGTGCAGGTCAAAGCGGACGATACCACCGACGTCACGCCGTATCTGGCTGTGCTCGATGAGGTTGCGGAGTTCACCGCCGGCAGTGATATGCCGGATGTGGTCCGCGCCAAGCTCTGCAAGGTGCGCGCCTTTGCGCTGCGTAATGGCACGACAGAAGAACAGACCACCGCACTGGAGCTGCTGCGCCAGGCGCTGACGCTGGATGCGGGCGCCGGAGTCAAAAAAGAGATCGACCGACTGGCGCGCGTAGTGAAAAAAGCTGCCGCAGCGGCGGGCGCCGATGGCACCGATAGTGGTGATAGTTCTGATGGTTCCGAGGGTGGTAACGGCGCAGAAGGCACCGGCGATGCTGGCGGTGATACCGCAGTGGACGGCGCAGGGGCAGGCGACGCTGCAGCATCGTCAGATCCGGCGGCAGTGGCCAGTGTCACAGCGACCAAAACCACCCGCAAAAGCACAACCCGTAAGCCAGCAGCGCGCAAAACAACAACGAAAAAGACGCCTGCCGTCAAAAAATAACCGACTTGCGCCCCGTGCGCTGGCGGCGCGGGCGGAGATCTGCAACGCATTGCGTTTTCTTTTCTCCGCTCGCCCACCGCCACCTATTCAGGAGATGACACGATGAGTCTTGTAGCCGGTCGCACTGTTACCCCCTCTTCGGAGGATGTGCCGGACACGGACGACGGTGGCGAGAAAGTCACTGCCGGGAGTTTCTGGCCGGAAATCGCCCTGAGCGATGTGCGCATGGAGATGCGCATTAATGGCGCGGTGACGACCTCGCGACTGAAACAGGCCGTGATCGAAGGGGTATCTCACACCCTCGAACAACTGGCTGACTGGCAGGCCGCCCAGATCGCTGCGGGTTACGCCCGACTGGCGGATGTACCAGCGGTCAGGGTTAACGACGAGAGCGTGAAGGTTCACCGCTTCCGCCGCGCGGTATTCAGTATCGCCCGTGCCCACATCCTCGGCACTAACCGCGACGTGGACACCACCGGTGATGCTGGCGAGAAACGCGCCGTTGCACTGGCCTCACAGGCCGATGATATGTGGCGCGACGCACGCTGGGCGATCTCCGACATTCGCGGCACCGTTCGCAATACTGCGGAGGCGTTCTGATGAAAGTTCAGGCATTGCAGGGCGATACCGTGGACTTGCTGTGTCAGCGCCACTATGGCACCACGCAGGGCGTGACCGAGATCGTCCTCGCCGCTAACAAAGCGCTGGCCGGTCAGATCTTTCTCGACGCCGGTCAGGTGCTGGAGCTGCCGGAAATCAGCAGCACCGCGACACAGGAGACCGTACAACTATGGACTTAATTAACCGCATCTGGAATGGCGTGACGTACTCCTGGTCAACACTGCTGACCAGCATTGGCGTGATGACGCAAAAGGACTGGCTGGCCGCCATTGGCGTGCTGATCGGTATCGCTGCCGCCGTGTTTGGCGAGCTGCATCGCCGCCGCATGGCGCGCATTCAGGAGACCAACAACACGCTGCTGAACGAACTGATCGACGCCATCCGCGACGACACCGAGAACCGTCAGGACGTGAAAGAACTGATCCGCAGCATTCGGGGAGCGCAGCGATGAAGAAACGCATTATTGCCTGCTCAACCGCCGCGATCATCTCGCTGGCCGCCACGCTATGGCCGCAGACGCTGCGCACCAGTCCGGAAGCACAGCAGAAGATGGCGAAGTACGAGGACTGCCGTAAGACCCCGTATTACTGCCCGGCGGGCGTGCTGACGGTGGGCATCGGTTCTACCTCAAAAGTGGAGAACCGCCAGTATGCCGAGGGCGAAATTGCCGAGCGCTGGGTTAACGATTTGTTGCGTGCCGAAAAGTGTACGAACCGCGAGTTTAACGGCGCTGCCGCACCGCAGAAAGTATTCGAGAGCATGACCGACGGCAACTTTAATGTCGGCTGTACCGGGCTTGGCTGGTACACCAACGGCAAAGGCCAGAAGGTGAGAACCACCCTCTGGCGCCACGCGCAGGCCGGCAACTGGAAGGGCGTGTGCGAACGGCTGACGGACTTTGTCAATTCCGCCGGTAAACGTTCGCAGGGACTGGTCAACCGCCGCGAGGATTTTCAGGCGTGGTGTTTATCAGACCCCGCGCTGAAGGGGGCGAAATGAAAGCGATTGCCATTCTTGCCATTGCGATGTTTGTCCTGCTGATTGCCACCGTCAGTGGTTTCGCCTGGCAGAGCCACAAACGCGAACAGGCAGAACAATCACTGACCGACGCCCGGGAACAACTGAAACAGACCGGCGACGTGCTGACCGAAGTCAGGGCGTTACGTCAGGACGTCAGCCAAGTGGAAGCCGGACTGAAGAAACTCAACCAGCAGCGCACCGCAACGGGAGAGCGCCGACGTGAAAACATCAAAACCGCACTGGCCGGTAACGACTGCGCCGCTTCTCCTGTGCCTGTTGCTGGCGCTGACAGCCTGTACCAGCGAGCCGAAGAAATCGCCGCCGCAGATTATTCAGGAGCCCTTGCCCGAAAGCCTGACGGAAAAAACTGACGTCCCGCCGCCACCGGCCAGGCCGATGACGTGGGGCGGATTAGCTGTCTGGACAGACTCATTACTTGACGCGCTGGATACCTGCAACGCCGATAAGGCAGGCATTCGTGAACTGGAACTGCGGCGTATCGCCAGGGGGATAAAGTGAAAAAAGCCGAACTACTGCGCGCCGCGCTGATTGCCGGTAACACCTGGTGCAAAGCGAACCCGGAACAAATCACAGTCTGGGTGGAGAAAGGTTATATCCAGATTGAGGCGACCGGCGAGGCGTCATTCATGTACCACTATACCATTCAGGTGCTGGCTATGGATTTCCCCGGCCAGGTAGACGATCTGATGCTGCCGCTGTTGGCGTGGGTATGGCAACAACAGCCCGATCTGCTGCTGAACCCCGACAATAACCGCAAGGTGGAGTTTGACGCCGAGATTGTCAACGACGACGTCGCCGACATTCTGTTTAAGGTGCCGGTCTGGGAGCGCGTCATGGTCACCAGCGAAAGCGGCACGCCGAAAGCGGAGCATCTGGCCGAGTCGCGCCCGCGCTTCAACGGTGGCGAGTGGGAGATGGTCTTTGATCCGGAGTCCGGAGGCGCACTGGCATGAGCAACGATCCGTCTTTTCATCAACTGGATGAGGTGTTTGTGGCCATTCTGGAAGGCGTATCGGTACAGGGCCGCCTGCGTATGGCCAGAGGAATGGCCACCATGCTACGCCAGAGCCAGAGCCGACGCATCGGCAAGCAGGAAGATCCGGACGGAACGAAGTATGAAGGCCGTCGCCGCAAGGTTCTGCGTGCGCGCGCAGGAATTAAATTCATGTGGCAGGGACAGGAAAGAAACCTTCGCAACTGGCGCACAACCCGCAGCAAGCGAGGCCGCCTGGTGAGTGGTTTTGATGTGGAACGCGGGGCCCAGCGGTCATTCTATCGCGCGGATATTGAGCGCTATCTCGATATCAACCTGAGCGAGACGCGCCGCAACACCACCACCGCCGAGCCGATGTTTCGTCGTCTGCGTACCGCGAAATTCCTGAAGGCTCGCGCCACTTCCGATGGTGTTGAGGTGGGTTACTCCGGCGTTGCGGCGCGTATCGCCAGAGCGCATCAGGAAGGGTTGCGCGATCGGATTAATGACAGCGGCGCAATGGCGGACTATCCGCGCCGCGAACTGCTGGGCCTGAGCAAAGCCGACCGCACAGCTATTTTCCGCCATGTGATTAATTCGCTGGGGGGGCGCTGATGGAGATTGCCGAGCTGATTCGCCTGCTGGAAAACATTGCCCGTACCGGCACGGTGATGGAGATCGACGAGAAAAACGCCCGCGTTCGCGTGCAAAGCGGCGGACTGGAAACCACCTGGCTGCGCTGGACGGCGCAGAGGGCCGGAGCGTTTAAGGTGTGGGTACCGCCTTCCATTGGCGAGCAGGTCTGGTTCCTGTGCCTGGGCGGCAATACCGACGTCGCCTTTATCGGCGGCAGTCTGTACAGCGACGATAATCCGGCTCCGGGCGCATCGCGTAACGAGATGGTGGTGACCGCTCCAGATGGTGCCAAATTCCGCTATGACGCAGAGGCGGGCGCATTGCAGGTGAAGGGCATTAAATCTGCCGTGGTTGAGGCGTCAGTCAAAATCACGCTGGATACGCCAGAAGTGGAATGCACCAACCTGCTGACCACCCGAAGTCTGAATGTCAGAGAAGGCGGAGAGATGCACGGCAACATCGCCCACACCGGCGGGGCGTTTACGTCCAATGGTGTACAGGTGGATGACCACGATCATGGCGCTGTTGAGCGTGGCGGTAGCTGGACGGAGGGTACGCGATGACAGAGCGCTATCGTGGCATGAACGCTGCAGGCACTGGCACCCTGACCGATGAGGATCATGTGTGGCAGTCGGTTAACGACATTCTGCTGACGCCGGTCGGCAGTCGTCTGATGCGCCGTAACTACGGCTCATTGTGCCCGGATCTTATCGACAGCCCGAAAAACGACGTGACCCGCCTGCAACTGATGAGCGCAGCGGTGATCGCCCTGGCTTCATGGGAACCGCGGATCGTGCTGGATACCATCAATGTGACGTACTCCGCCAGTGGTGCCGTGACGGCTGAGCTATCCGGCATGCTGACCGAGACGATGGAAAAGAGCACCCGCTCAGTGTCATTGAGGAGTAGTACCGATGCCGACGATTGATCTGTCACAGCTGCCATCACCGACCATTATCGAAGAGCTGGACTTTGAGACCATCCTCATTGAGGTAAAAGCGGTGATGGTGGCGGCATTCCCGGAGGATCAGCAGACAGCTGTTGCGGCAGCGATAGAGCTGGAATCAGAGCCGCTAAATATTATTGCTCAGGCAGTCGCGTACCGTGAGCTGTTGTTGCGCCAGCGTATCAATGAGGGTGCAGCAGCCTGCATGCTCAGTCATGCGACCGGCGACGATCTGGACAATATTGCTGCCAATCTGGACACGGAGCGCCTGGTTATCACAGAGGCAACCGACACCACTGACGCAGTAACGGAAAGCGACGAGGCGCTGCGCCTGCGTGCGCAAGCCGCGTTTGAGGGGATGAGTGTTGCCGGGCCATCGGCGGCCTATGAGTATTTCGCCCGCAGCGCCAGCGGTCAGGTCGCCGCTGTCCGTGCAACCAGCCCGTCACCCGCCGAGGTGGTGATTGCCATCCTGTCCAGTGATGGTGACGGCACGCCATCAGCCGAACTGATTTCGACGGTTCAGGCGGCGGTCAACGATGAAGATACGCGCCCACTGGGCGATCGCGTGACGGTGCAGGGCGCCGAAATCATTGAATATGCGATTGATGCCACCCTGCACCTGTATCCGGGACCGGAGTCGGAACCCATCATTAACGCCGCACTGGCCTCGCTACAAACCTTTCTGGCGAATGCCGATAAAAAAATCGGCCGTGATGTTGTGCGTTCAGCGATTTCGGCGGCGCTGCACGTTCAGGGAGTGCAGCGTGTGGTGATCAATTCACCGGAAAGCGATCTGCAGATCGATAACACGCAGGTGGCACGCAATACCGGCTACAACGTGGAAAACGGCGGCACCGATGAGTAATTCCCTCCTGCCGCCATCTTCCAATAACTGGCTTCGCTACACCGAAGCCGGAACGGTCAGGCTGTCTGCGATCACTGTAGCACTTCGCACGTTGTGGACGCCGACAGCCAGCCCGGTGGATTTGCTGCCATATCTGGCATGGGCATTGTCGGTAGACCGGTGGGACAAGAACTGGCCGGCAGAGAGAAAAATTGCCGCTATTCAGCGTTCGTACTGGTTGCACCGGCGCAAAGGTACGCGCGCGGCGGTGCGGCGCGTCATTGAGGATATGGGCTTTTCAGCGACGTTCGCGGAGTGGTTCGACGTCGGCGACGAACCGGGAACATTTCGCCTTGAAGTCGATATCAATGAGGTGGGCCTGACACAAAAGACGCTAGCCGAACTGAATCGCCTGATTGACGACGCAAAACCGGTCAGCAGGCATGCCGCCCGACTCAATGTCGCCGTGAAGCTGGCGGGGGATATCTGGGCCGGGTCCACGCTGTGTACTGGCGACATTATTAGCATCTATCCGGAGGATATTGAGCCGGAAGAGAACACTACTTACAACGGCGTGATTTTTCACGACGGCAATTTTAACTACGGGTAAGACTATGACCAGACTGCCAGAGTCCTCATTGTGGGAAGAAGAGATTGAGCTGATCTCCCGGGGCGAGCGTGTCGCCGGGGGACTGGATGGCCCGGCAAACCGCCCACTGAAAAGCCTGGCAAACCGTACGCGGTATCTCAAAGATCAGGCCGATATAGCAGATGAATCGATAGCCGAAAAAGTCAGCGCGATAAAGACGTTCGCCGAGGGCGCGACCCTGGAATCGCCGCGCGAAGAGATCCTGTTCAACAGTTATCGCCTGGTGTGGACTGGAGAATTCCCAAAAACAGTACCGGTGGCGTCAACGCCGGAAACTACCGGAGGGGTGGGCGCTGGGCGCTGGGCGTATACATCGGATGCGGAGATTCGCCAAAACCTGGGTTCAGGTGAGGAGGATTTGGGCGCAGATCTGGTTATGACAAAACTGGGAATGACGGTGCAGGATGCGATTACCCGCAGACAAGGAAAGGCGGTTTATTTGTCTGACCTGGCTCCAGGGGTTGATCTGACCAAAGCAACGATGGATATCGTGCCACTTCTGCTTACCGCTAAAGAGAAAGGTTACGATACCGTTATACTGGGCGAGGGGCATTTCCGCTGGGCCAGCGATTTATCAGAGCCGATACTGATGAACATGAAAGGCGTAAATAAATCGAGCTACGTCAAGCCGATACCAGCGTCAACCAACCCGGCCGACGGAGGGGATATTAGCCTGGATTCTCCCGGAACATGGATACACATTGATAACCCGACACTGCTCAACGCATCCGTCAGTCTGGTCAATTCTGTGATATCCGGGATTGCCTTTTACGATGCCCGGCAGGACTTCAAAAACTGGACTCTGGGGGCCAGAACCGACCCGGATGGTAACGCGGTTTATGAGCCGACCATCACCGGCCCGGCTGTTCAGCTGACCGGAACCTCAGTTGCTTACGACAATCTGTTTTTCTTAAACAGCTATGACTCATTGTCAATCGGGGCAAAAGGCAAGCGTCCTCAGCATATTCACGCAGGCGACGTGCATATCGCGCTGATTAATATGGGTG
>OFOU01000737.1_pt1 | contig 24232 bp, 20 predicted proteins | sample 1542061 | NCBI WGS metagenome assembly OFOU01 (sample SAMN04209239, study PRJEB22552) | human gut metagenome | biome: gut; material: feces | host: Homo sapiens | place: USA: Oklahoma
CGAAATCGCTGAAACCCGCATAAACACTGGCTTTTTTAAGCAACTCGATTTATTCCCACTCTATCGTTGCCACCGGCTTCGGTGTAATCTCATAGCATACTCTGCTGACGCTTGGAACCTCTGCTGTAATTCTGGCGCAGATTCTTTCCAGAATATCATAATCGATTCTTTCAATGGATGCAGTCATGGCATCAATGGTATTGACAGCTCTGATCACAACCATGTAACCCATACTTCTTGCGTTGTCTCTTACACCAACGGCCTTGAAATCCGGCACTACAGTAAAGTACTGCCATACTTTCTTATCCAGACCTGTTTTTGCAAATTCTTCACGAAGAATCGCATCAGATTCACGGAGTGCTTCCAGGCGGTCGCGTGTAATCGCGCCAAGACATCTTACTCCAAGTCCCGGTCCCGGGAATGGCTGACGGTAAACCATTTCTGCCGGAAGTCCAAGTTCCAGACCGCAGGCACGAACTTCATCTTTGAACAGCTGTGCCAGAGGCTCTACCAGTTCAAACTGCAGATCTTCCGGAAGTCCTCCTACATTGTGATGAGATTTTACGCATTTAGCTGTCTTTGTTCCGCTCTCGATGATATCCGGATAAATAGTTCCCTGTCCAAGGAATTCGATTCCTTCCATCTTTCTTGCTTCTTCTTCAAATACGCGGATAAATTCTCCACCGATGATTTTTCTTTTTTCCTCAGGATCTGCAACATTTTCCAGTTTTCCAAGGAAACGTTCTGATGCATCTACATAGACAAGATTTGCGTGAAGCTGATCACGAAATACCTGAACAACACTTTCTGACTCGTTTTTACGCATCAGTCCATGGTTTACATGAACGCATACAAGCTGCTGACCGATAGCTTTAATCAGAAGGGCTGCAACAACTGAAGAATCTACGCCTCCTGACAAAGCCAGAAGAACTTTTTTATCGCCCACCTGTCTGCGGATCAGCTCTACCTGATCTTCGATAAAGTTCTTCATGTTCCAGTTCGGCTCTGCCTTACAGGTTTCAAAAACAAATTTTTTCAGCGTATCCTGATCCGGAAGCTTATCAAACTTCACATCGCACTGGGACTCCGGATAATCTACAGAAATCATAGGATATCCCAGATCATAAAGCTCCGGACGGATCACTACTGGATTTCCATCTACAATTCTGTTCTCGCCACCATTGAGAATAATTCCTTTTACATTATCAAGAGCTTTCAGCTCGTCCGGGGTAATATCATGGGGATGAATCTCGCTGTATACACCAAGGCTGCGGATATCACGGGCAATTACCGTATTTTCGGTACTTCCCAGGTCAAGAATTACAATCATGTCCTGTTTCATAATAAACTTCTCCTTTGTTTTTATGATAATAACTGCTGCTTCTATTATAACGTCTTTCCTCAGAAAAATCATTATAAATCCAAAATAAAACAAGCAATATCTTTACATGTTTCAACGAATTTTTTCTAATGTATCAGAAATCATGGCAATACATTTCTCAATACGTTCCAGCTTTTTCACATCTTCCTGAGGCATTTTAAGTACGCGGAAAGGATCAGAAGTAATATTTTTGCTTTTTCTGATAGTATCCTGAAAAATTTCTACGTAAGCCTGTACAAGAGAATTTGGCTCCTGTATTTTTTCTTCTCTGTTTTTTTTCTTATACCATCCCCGGCGCACACAAATATAGTCGTCTGTATCTGTAACCAGAGTCCGAAGTGCGCCTGTCAGCATCCCATCTGTATACAAATTATTAGATTTTCTTTTTGCATAATTAAACAGTTCAATTCTGGAATGTTCCCGCTGATCTTCCAGAACCTCCTTATAAAACACCTTTATCTGCTGTGCATTTGACAATTTTATTCCCCCTCTCGTTCTGTTACATTATTTTTATACCATAAATGAACAAATAGAGAATTTTATACAATAGAATCTGTGATATATAAATTTCTCTTCCGTTTATATACATCCCGCAGAGCCAAACATAAGGAAAATTTGTACAATTTTTAGAATTTGCTCATTTATACTATAATGGTTCTTATCCCTTACAGCCAATCAGAAATTATCCATCTTATAACTGAAGCCGTTAAAGTACATACAGTAATCAGATATCTTTTCTTTCCTGATAATTTTATCTTACCACTCCGCATATCAATAGTCAATTATAATCTTTTTAATCAATTATATTTTCATAAATTAATTGTAACTTTTTGTTTAACTAATCACTTACAAAAATATAGTTCCCATACTTCTTTGTTGGCATAGCTGCATTTGTTGCTTTAGGTAAATCTTTCATCAGCTCTTATTTACTCTGAATGTGCCAATAAAACTCACAAATCTTTGTTGTTTTACCTTTGTGATCTAATATTGGATTTAATAATTCTTTTATATTTACTCATCACAGATGTTATGGTACAAAATTATGTATCCGCTCATTTATAGTTTGTAAGTTTAAAAAGTACAATTTCTTTTCTGTTTGTTAATATATGAAACACCTAGAAGCTCCGTGCATTCTTTTATATACACATATTGCAAGCTTCATGGTGCACAATTCTGTCCTCATTTACAATGGTCTTTAAATTCTCTCCTATGTCTGTCTGACATACAAAAGGCAGCCGTTGTTGTCATTGAATAGATTAAAAAATAATTCTACACTAAATATTGAATGGAAAATCCTGTATTACGGTATTTTATTTTACGAAATAAATCAGGCACATGCCCTTCGAACTCCCTAAATCCCCTATCCTTTGAAAAGTCACTCCCACTTTGCATGCCGGAAGCAAACTGGTATAAATACTCATATTCCACATACATCTGAACATATCCTTGCGTAGTTTCCTCTATGTACCAGAAAGAATAATACAGAACATACTTTTTTATGTCCTTTTTTCTGGTAACTATACATGAACAACTTTAAAAAAGTGCACAAAGTCATCACGAATTTGTCTTTATAAGATACGCATATAGAGCTTAATATTTTTTATGTCCGTATATTACAGATTCTGTTATGCAGAATTCGATATTTACTCATTTATAGCTGATAAAAACAGCCCGCATATATTCTACTATATACACGGGCTGTTCATATTATTTTTTATTTCTTATAAAGATAACTGCTGTATTCGGGATCCTCCAGATTCGATGCATCTATCCACGCCGGTTCCAGAAAAACAGTTCCCTCTGCATCTCTGTTCTCCGGATCTGTTACTTTAGCTGCCGCCAATATGGTCTGATATCCCATCTCATATGGATCCTGGGAAACAATTCCGTATTCCCGTCCATCCTTCACTGCCTGCTGCTGCTTTGTGGTTGCATCCACACCGATCATCACCGGCAGCTCTTCCTCTGCCTGATCCAGAGCAAGATATAATTCTGACATGTCCGCATTTGTGCAGTATACTCCTGCCGTATCCTGATTCTGCGCCAGAGCTTCCTGCATGGCAGCGCTCATATCTTCTACCTGATCTGCATAGATTTCCTGTACAACTTCCATATCTGTATATTCTGCAATGGCAGTTTTAAATCCACTGACACGCTTCTGGCTGCTTTCTGTCTTTTCCTGAGCAGAAAAAATCAGAATACTGCCTTTTTCACCCAAAGCTTCTGCCATTTTTTCTCCGGCAATTTCACCCACACGTTCATTATCTGTTCCATAAAACCCTGTTACAAGTTCATTTTCGCTGACGTTGGAGTCAAAAATGATTACCGGAATATCATTTTCTGTGGCCGTTTCCAGCTGAGCCTGACAGGAGTTCATATCACTTGCAGAAAAGCAGAGAACGGAAGGATTTTCTGCAATAACTGCATCAAGGGTATTTACCTGCTCTTCCACATTCAGTTCATCATCCGGTCCTTCAAAAGTCATTTTAATCTGGTCGTCTGACTTAAATCCATAAGCGGTATTAAGATCTTTTACTGCATCTTCCATACCTTTATGTACCATATCCCAGAATTCACCACTGACACTTTTGCTTACTACTGCAATTCTGCTTCCGGCCAAAACCGGCGCTGATGTATCGATACGGGAACTGCTGTCTTCCTTCTCGCTTTTTTCTGCCTCATCTTCTGTCCGCACATCCGCAATTGCCTTTTCCTCAAAAACATCACATTTCGCAAAAATCCCTGCCGCCAGAACTGTACCTGTCACAAGGACTGCCGCAACAGTTGTTTTTTTCATTGATTTTCTCCCCTTCTGCTACATCTGTATGTGCTTCCAACCATTTTTACGTTTCGATACATCACCTTATCATATTTTACATTTTACGTCCATACTTTTCATAGTTTTTTCATGATTTTGGGTAAAGTTTTACACTTTTCCCAAAAGCGCCGGTTTCTACACCGACTGAGGAATACAAAAACCGGAAAATGCCTGACCCTGAGGTGTCACATAAAAATACATTTTTTCCCCTGTTTCCGGATGCAGAAAACTCAGACAACAGGAGCACAACCCCAGAGACAGCCCCGAGCTGTCTTTGGGATTATATTTCCTGTCTCCAATAAGAGGCAGTCCCGCGTGCGACATCTGAACTCTGATCTGATGGTGACGTCCCGTTTCAAGCTGGATTCTTACCAGACTGCGGTATCCGGATACTGTACAGTTATCAGAAATCTCTTCCAGCAGTTTATAAGACAAAATTGCTTTCTTAGCTCCCGGAGTCTTTTTTTCTGTCGCAAAAGACATATTTTTTCTTCCATCTCTGTATAAGTAATCTATAAGTTTCTTTTCTTTATCCATAACTTTTCTGTCTGTCACAGCCAGATAAATTTTGCCTATACCGTCTGTTGTCATCTGTCTATTGATATTTGCTGCGGCAGCAGACGTTTTTGCAAAAACAATCACTCCTTCTACCGGCTGATCCAGTCTGTGCAGGACTCCAAGCCACGGAGCATTCTTCCCTCCTGACTTTGCTGCCAGGTAATTTTTCAACACACTTTCCATATCCATGCTTCCCATTTTTGCATTCTGAACTGCAAGCCCTGCCGGTTTATGACATACCAGTATATGACTGTCCTCATAAAGAATATTTTCCTGTATATTTCCTCGCCACATAAAAAAACTCTCCTTTTTACTTCTGTGGAGAGTATACTCTAAAAGACTGTTTCTGGCAAGAACGACGGCCATCACTTTTTACTTCAATTTCAAAAATGATGACCGTCTTAACATTCTTCGTTATTCAATTTTTATTATCCTCATTTAAAAAATTATCTTGTGTCTAATTGGTTTCTATAAAGATTTACCCTATTTAGTTTTTCCGTTCCGTATATATTTCTGTATATGTGATTCTTTTTCTGATTTCCTGCTCGTAAACATTATGATTATTTATCATTTTGTTTATTTAGAAAGTTGATAGATTTTGAAATTATAACTTACGGATTATAATTTCTGAAATTACAGCACCCTTTGTGAGAAGATACTCTTCTGATGCAAAGCTTCAATTCATATAACTCATTTTACAATTTCATTATATGGATTTCAAAATATCTTTCCTGTCTGTTTACAAACTTTCCAAAAACTCTTCTTTCCGGCAAAGTTCTGAGACTGGCAGTTATACTTCTTCAGTAAATATTTCTTTACATATTCCTGAAGTTCTTTGTATCAGGTTCGTGACAGTTATTCAATACGAAAAATCGTTTCTATATACCTGAAGTACGTTTTCCTTATACAAGTCACTTTAAATTTTTATCAGATATGATATCTAAATCAGTTATTCCGGTATCTGTCACTGGAACTTTGTTTTCTGAAAAATATCCTTGCGATTCGTATCTTCCGGATTCATTCATTCAGATTATTTACTGAATAAATTTCACCTCATGGATTTCCATCCCTCAGACTTTTTAACTTGAAACTAAATTCTCCTGATCAGATCACAAACTATAATATCAATCGATTATTCCTTTTATGTGACTGTTATGGATTTACTTTACGGTTCTTATGTACCAGGTCTTTCTTGCAGGAAATACGATTCCTGTCACTGTTTCGTATTGATAAACAAGTAATCTACTATCCCAATGGAACCACCTTTGCCCTTCTTTTGATTTCATCCTTTTCATGTAACATTTATATATGCTATGAATTGAATGATTTTCTCTTTTGTACTTTGATTGTTTTTTCTTTTGATGAGTATATGATAGCACTGCCCCTCTTATTTGTCAATACATTTTTCGATTTTATTTTCATTTTTTCTACATATTTTCATTTTAATTTGGTTTAAAACAATTATATTTTTATATTTTTGCAAATTTCAGATAATTATAAAATCAAACTATAAATAAACAAATTTGAAAAGATGTTCATGTTCACAGGCCATTATCCCGCCAGGTATTTTATCATATACATGCCAAACTCCTGTATTGCCTCATTATATAAACGTTAAACTGTGAATAAGAAAACATCGAATTTTGTACAATAAAATCCGTAATATACGGACATAAAAATATTAAGCTCTATATACGCATCTTCTAAAGAAAAATTCGTGATGATTTTGTGCACTTTTTCATATTTGCTCATCTATAACATTAAAAATAGTATATCGACCCTGCAACTATAAATAACATATGATTCTTTTCCCCCTCCTCTGCACAGATCACAGGCAGCAGAAAACATAAGCTCCTGTTATTTGTCTTATCCTGTCCGCTTCCGGGATCTAGCAGAAGTCTGACAGATCTAAAACTATGAACTTTCAGATTCTCTGCAGACTGAAACGCCAGAACACAGCTGCAGGATTTTACCATAATCCTTTATCCGACTAACGCAGACAATGCCGCACGCCTCTAAAGTCCTCAATCCTGAAGGGACTTGCTCCGCTTCGAGCACCAGATGTAAACTGCCATGGGCAGTCATATTCCCCTACATCTGGTCACATCCTCACCTCTAATCACTTTCTCGCCTCTGATTGCATCCTCGCCTCTAATCGCTTCCTCTCCTCTGGCCGCATCTTCTCCTCTAATCACATCCTCCCCTTTGATCGCATCTTCTCCTCTAATCACATCTTCCCCTTTGATCACATCCTCTCCTCCGATTGCTTCCTCTCTTCCTCCGATCGCTTCCTCTCTTCCTCCGATCGCTTCCTCTCTTCCTCCGACCGCTTCCTCTCTTCCTCCGATTGCTTCCTCTCTTCCTCTGATCGCATTCTCGCATCTGGTCACATCCTCACCTCTAATCACTTTCTCGCCTCTGATCACATCCTCTCCTCTTACCGCATCCTCTCCTCTGATCGTTTCCTCTCTTCTGATCGCATCTTCTCTTCCTCCGATCGCTTTCTCTCTTCTGATCGCATCTTCTCTTCCTCTGATCGCATTCTCTCCTCTAATTACATCCTCGCCTCTGGCCGCCTCCTCCCCTTTGATCGCATCTTCTCTTCTAATCACATCTTCCCCTTTGATCGCATCTTCTCCTCTAATCGCATCCTCTCCTCTGGCCGCCTCCTCTTAACCACGAAAATTTGTACAGAATGTACTTTCCCGGGGCATAAAAATAGCCAGAGCCGGATATGAAACGCCCTAAAATATCAGATTTCAGGGACGTCTCAATATTCATCCATGCCTGGCTATTAATAAATTCTTATTTTCTGTTGTAATTGATCAGACAGCCTTTCAATATGATTTCTCTTTCATCGTCTGTCAGTTCTCCGAGAGTTACCTGAAATTCTTTCAGGCCTTCCGGTCTTACCACATATCCGGAGATATTTTCCGCTTTTTCAGCCACAGCCTTACGGATACCAGGGAACAGAAGGTAATCTCCATTCTCAAACGGAAGCTCTCCGTCCTGAATCAGGAATGGGAGCATACCCCAGTTGATCAGGTTGGAACGATATCTTTTTGTTGCATATTCATTGGCAATATTTGCCCAGCCTCCAAGTACTTTCTGACAGGATGCCGCCTGCTCTCTGGCAGAACCATCGCCCGGTTTTACCGCAAAGATCGTACTTCCAATACCCAGATTGCCATCGCCGATCTCCGGGAACTGTTTCTGAACAGTTTCCATTACCTGCTGCAGTTCCGGTACAGCCTCCAGAGGGCATTTGCCTTCCTGGATTGCTTTCTGAGCTTTCTGAATTTCTTTGGCGCGGCCTACATACTCGGGATCCTTTCTGGACAAAGTAAATTCTGCCAGTCCAAGAGGATTGGAGCGATAGGATGAGGTTTCTCCTGAAGGGATCAGCTCGTCTGTTGTTGTAACCGGATCATGGATTTCAGAAACTACTTTCAGTACAAGATTCTCTGCCAGCTCCGGCATTTCTGGCCAGTCCTTAATGTTTGGTCCGAACTGGATCTCCACATCTGGATCTGCTACGCCCTTACTGTCAAAAATACGATTTTCGTAAATTGTTTTGTCAAAGAAATACTTCTGGCCTGTATAAGTTCCGGTAAAGTTTTCTGCTGAAGTCAGGAAGCCTTTGTTTGCTGCTGTGGCTGCAATAGATCTTGCATCCATAAGCGCCACTGAGGAAATCTGTCCGTTCTGTATCTTGGAGCCTTCGCGGTTCGGGAAGTTTCTTGTTGTGTGGCGAATGCTGAATGCATTATTTGCCGGTGTATCTCCTGCCCCAAAGCACGGTCCGCAGAATGCTGTTTTTACAACTGCGCCTGTTGCCATAAGGTCTGCCAGCACACCATTTTTTGCAAGCTCCATATAAATTGGTGTACTTGCAGGATATACGCTAAGTGTAAAAGCATCTGCACCGATGCTGGTTCCTCTGAGAATATCCGCTGCTGCACAGATATTTTCAAATCCGCCTCCGGCACAGCCTGCAATAATTCCCTGATCCACATAAAGCTTACCGTCAATTACTTTATCCCTTAAAGTAAACGGTACTTTTCCATCCAGACTTACCTGAGCTTTTTTCTCAACATCACTTAAAATATCATCAAGATTTTCATTCAGTTCATCAATGGTATATGTATTGCTCGGATGGAACGGCATAGCGATCATTGGCCTGATCTCGCTGAGATCCACTTCTACGCAGCCGTCATAATAAGCCACCTGACCCGGCTGAAGCTTTTTATAATCTTCTTTTCTTCCATGAATTTCATAAAATTCTTCAATAGTATCATCGGTCTGCCAGATAGAAGAAAGACAGGTTGTCTCTGTAGTCATAACATCAATGCCGATTCGGAAATCCGCGCTGAGACCTGCCACTCCCGGTCCCACAAATTCCATGACTTTATTCTTCACATAACCATTTGCAAAAACTTTTCCGATAATAGCCAGCGCAACGTCCTGAGGACCAACTCCCGGCCGGGGTTCACCTTTCAGGTAAATAGCAACAACACCAGGCATATTGATGTCATAAGTCTGAGAAAGAAGCTGTTTTACCAGCTCACCTCCGCCTTCTCCCATTGCCATGGTTCCCAGAGCGCCATATCGGGTATGACTGTCAGAGCCAAGAATCATTTTTCCGCCTCCGGCCAGCATTTCACGGGCATACTGGTGAATCACGGCCTGATGAGGAGGTACATAAACACCGCCGTATTTTTTTGCACAGGTAAGTCCGAACATATGGTCATCTTCATTGATCGTTCCGCCTACTGCACACAGAGAGTTATGGCAGTTTGTCAGTACATAGGGAACCGGAAATTTTTCCAGACCGGACGCTCTGGCCGTCTGAATAATTCCTACAAAGGTAATATCATGAGATGTCAGTTTATCGAATTTAATCTGCAGTTTTTTCATGTTACCGGAAGTATTGTGAGCTTCCAGAATTCCATATGCCATCGTATTTTTCGCTGCCTCTTCCCTGGATACCGGCTGAGTCATGCTGTTTTCTTCTACGATATCATGGCCGTTTACAAGATAAACACCGCCTTCGTACAGTTTCATAATAGCTCCTCCATTCATAAAATATGGTCTGTATAATTATTTTATTATAGTGCATTTTCAGAAAATCTGCAATGAATTTTCTTTACTTATACACAGAGAATCTGTATACTGGTTACTGATATCGTTTAAGCAGAAGCTTATGCTGTCAGCAAAAAGGCAGCGGAATGGAGGATTTTTTATGTTTCGTTTATGGGGAAAAATATGGAAAAGTAATCATTTGATAAAAGATACCGTAGTATGCGATGATTCAGATGACACCAGAACTCATAAAATCTTCAAAGGCCTGGAAGAGATCTGCTATGAATTTGACCTGGAAAATCCCATCTGGCTTGACAGTACCATTACGGACTTTAAGCGTCATTCCAAAACGAGATTTTACCAGGATAGTTTTATAGAACAGATAGAATTCGATTATCTGGAAATTCAGGTCATCGAAGAAGACTGATCATTTTAGTTTTTTGTTGGTAATGGACAGATAATCTCTGTCCTTTGCTTTTTTGCGGGGAACAAAAAGGGAAATCACACTGCGTTTTCCTCTTCCTCTTGCATAAACGAAACCGATCACTGAGAACACCACAGCTCCTATAAAATTCACAAAAAGGTCCTTCATAGTGTCATAAAGCCCTATATCCAGATATCCTCCAAGTCCCAGCGCCTGCTGTGTTCCATCTCCGTGAACCAGAATTACGTCCGCGATTTCCCTGACAGCAATTGAGTGATTGGCTTTTGCCGGATCCAGCATAACACTGCTTACCATATTTACAATGGTATCCTTTTGCATATCAAAATTCAGGAACCGGTCCACTCCAAACTCAAAGAATTCCCACATTACGCCTACGGTCATGGAAAAGCAGAATGCTACCAGCGCCAGAAAAAAAGGCGACAGGTCAAAGGTCAGTTTTTCATTATCATTTAATAATAAGACCAGGGAAAAACCCACAGCCGCACACAAAAAGCCGTTCAGCGTATGAAGAATGGTGTCCCATCCGGGGATTACAATATAAAAAGCATTAATCTCCCCCAGGATCTCCGCAGCAAAAATAAAGCACAAAATAGAAATTTCCAGTCCTATCGGTATCTCTATCCTCAGCTTTACCTGAAGCCAGCTTGGAATATACAGAAGAAGCAGCGTCAGTACACTGAGGAAGAAGCTTTCATAATTGTGCAGAAAAATCTGACGCACCATACACACAATTACAAGAATCCTCAGTACAGAAAATACAATAAAGGTACTTCTGTGCTCCTTCAGTTCCATATTCACTGCCTGTCTCAGCGCCTTCATCCGGTTCTTTCTTTTTTCTCTTTTGTCTTTCATATCAAGTTTTCTCCTAATGGCATTTTTCTACATCAGCCACCTTTTTACAAAGGGAATTTTCCTAAGTAAGGCTGCTGCGATCCAGCTTATTATAAAAATCAGGAATATAACAATGGGAATTGCAATGATCGTGTTGCTCATCATCATACTGTCAATGCCGTTTCTGTGAAGAAGATCACGCACCAGCGCATGGATCAGGTAAATTCCAAAGGTACAGGCTCCCATATTGCAGATAAATTTTTCCTGCTTTTCACTCCATTTAATTCTGGAAATATAGTTTTTAAAGAAAAGGAAAACTGCCGTACTCCAAAAAAATACAGTAACTGTAAAATTGTCATAAAATGCCTGTATCGGCTTTCCTGTTTCTATTGATTTCTGCTGACCAAGCCAGATACCTGCAAAAATAAAACCAACACCCAGAATATAAACTATTTTTTCCAGTTTCTTTGGCACGCCATATTCATACAGATAATGGCCCAGAACATAATACCCTGCATAGCTTGTGATCAGTTCCGGATGCACGGTGTTGATCAGATCCTGAATATGCTGTTTCCACGGAAGGTCAAAGCAGCCTGCAGTATAAGTCAGAATCTGGAATGCCAGAAACAGGACGATCATGTATTCGCACCACTGCTTTCCCCTGGAGCTGTTCACGATTTCCCATAACAGCGGAGTAAGGATAAGAAGTCCGATCAGCATAGGAAGATACCACAGATGAAACCAGGGATCACTGACATAAACCAGCAGCCTCTTGATAAATTCCGAACCTTCCGGCACCGGACCTCCCTGAATCAGGATTCTGTATACTGCATAAAAAACCTGCCAGAAAAAATAGGCTGCTGCCACTGAAAGAATATTTTTTGTCCATAAACGCTTTATATCCCAGTTTCTTTTTCTGTCAAGATACAGGCTTCCGCTGATCATAATAAAACCGGCTACCGCGAACCGGTTAATGCCATGGAAAAAATTTGATACTTTCCAGGTAAAGGTGTCTATGGGAATATCCCTGAAATGCTGAGAACCTGCATGAAGACCGATCACTGCGATACAGGCTGCTATGCGCAGCAGTTCAATCCACGTAATTCGTTTTTTATTCATATCAGTAAACCCTGTTTCTGTCCTCTCCGGCCAGAAATGCTTCTATATTTTTTACTACCTCATCTCTGCATCGGAATCTTGTTTCCACAGGCGCCCATGCTATATGAGGTGTGATCAGAAGTTTTTTGCTGTCCTGAATCTTAATAAGAGGGTTATCTTCTGCCATAGGTTCCTGTTTCAGTACGTCAAGCCCCGCTCCGGCAATCATATTTTGTGTAAGCGCAGTATAAAGATCCTCCTGATTTACAATAGGACCTCTTGCCACATTAATGAGAACCGATGTAGGTTTCATTTTTTTCAGCGCCTGAAGATCAATAAGATTTTCTGTCTGGCTGTTTAACGGCGCATGGATTGACAGAATATCCGACTCCTGTAATATTGTGTCAAAATCCACCTGTTTCCTGTCAGAGGTCAGCTGGTATTTTCTGCCGGATGCAGAGTAACAGATCACCTTGCAGCCAAAGGCTTCCGCAATGTCCGCAACCTTTTGCCCAATAGCTCCCATTCCGATGATTCCCCATGTTTTTCCGCTGAGTTCATAAAAACGCTGGGAAAAATACGAAAAATTGCGATTTTTTATATAAGCGCCTGATTTTACATAGTCGTCATAAAAGCTCAGTTTTTCCCACAGGTAAAAAAGCATGGCAAAAGTATGCTGGGCAACTGCATCTGTGGAATAACCGGCTACATTGCAGGCATGAATGCCGCGTTTTTTCAGATATTCCCCATCAAGATTATTGATTCCTGTTGCTGTCAGACAAACCAGCTTCAGTTTTTTTGCGTCTTTGAGAGTTTCCTCACACATGGGAAGCTTGTTCGCCACAATAATATCCGCATCCTTTACCCGTTCAGGTATTTCTTCCTCTGAAGTAGATGGATAAATTGTAACTTCCCCAAGATGAAGAAAAGGGGTGAAGACCATGTCCTCACCCAGATTTTCTCCCTCAAGAAAAATAATTTTCATAAAGTATCAGAGTCTCTTAAGAAGCTCTTCTCTTTCTTTTTCGTAGCCCGGCTTGCCAAGAAGAGCGAACATATTCTTCTTATAGCTTTCAACTCCCGGCTGGTTAAACGGATTTACTCCAAGAAGATATCCGCTGACACCACATGCAAACTCAAAGAAATAGAATAACTGTCCCAGATAAAACTCGTTCTGCTCCGGAATATCAACTCTCAGGTTCGGAACCTGTCCGTCTGTATGAGCAAGGATTGTTCCGTTCATTGCGCTTTTATTAACAAAATCAACCGTTTTTCCTGCCAGATAATTCAGTCCGTCCAGGTCTACTGCTTCCTCTCCAAGAACAAGCTCTGCGCTGGATTTTTCTACATTCATAACTGTCTCAAACAGGATACGGTTTCCGTCCTGAATAAACTGACCCATAGAATGAAGGTCTGTTGTCAGGTCTACTGCTGCCGGGAAAATACCTTTCTGATCTTTTCCTTCGCTCTCTCCGTAAAGCTGTTTCCACCACTCGTTAATATAATGAAGGCTTGGCTCATAGTTTGCCAGTACCTCTACAGTTTTTCCCTTGCGAAGAAGAATGTTGCGGATTGCAGCATATTTCAGCGCATCATTATCCTCAAAAGCATTGTTCAGAGCGATTTCCCTTCCGGAAGCAGCTCCTTCCATCAGCTTATCAATGTCAGCTCCGCTTACTGCAATCGGAAGAAGTCCTACAGCTGTAAGTACAGAGTAGCGTCCTCCTACATCATCCGGGACAACAAACTCTTCATAGCCTTCTTCGTCTGCAACCTTTTTCAGGGCTCCGCGGGCCTTGTCTGTTGTTGCATAGATTCTCTTTGCGGCGCCCTCTTTGCCGTATTTCTTTTCGAGGATTTCCTTAAATACGCGGAAAGCAATGGCAGGCTCTGTAGTAGTACCGGATTTAGAAATCATGTTAATAGAGAAATCTCTGTCTCCCACTACGTCAATAAGCCCCTGGATATAGCTGCTGCTGATACTGTTTCCAACATAGTAGATCTCCGGTGTTTTGCGGATTTCTCTGGAAACATTATTATAAAAACCATGTCTCAGAAACTCAATTGCTGCTCTGGCTCCCAGATAGGAACCTCCAATACCGATTACAAGAAGAACCTCTGAATCTTCCTGAATCTTCTTAGCTGCTGCTTTAATACGGGCAAATTCTTCTTTATCATAATCAACCGGAAGATCGATCCAGCCAAGGAAATCATTTCCTGCACCTGTCTTTTCTGTCAGGGTTTTTGCCGCTGCCTCTGCCAGTGGCTTCATTGCCTCGACTTCATGATCTGCGATAAAACAGCCTGCTTTTGAATAATCAAATGTTACTTTGCTCATGGCTCTCACTCCTTTTACTATTTTCAATCCGTATTTCTTATACAGAAACGGATCGGTATATCTGAATTTTCTTCAGCATCTCTTCCTGATGCTGTCCACGCTAAGTATAGCAAAAACTTGCCTTTTCTACAAGAAGGAGATCCTAACAAAGTATAAAAACCAACGCCTTGGAAACAGCAGCTGATTTCTGAACTGTATCAGTTCATAAACTCTCTGATGATCTCCCTCATAATTTCCTCTTCTTCCGGACTCAGCATTTTGCTGAAATGACTTCCCGTAGCCGCCGTCTGCCGGATGCTTGCAGTGATCTTTTCTACCATTTCCTCCTGGAACGCAGGATCCTGCTTCTCGCATACCACTGTTTCTGATGCTCTCCTGGATGCAGCAGCTTCTTCCTTCTTTGCCCGGGCCTGCAGAATATAGTCTGCCAGAGAATTCATAACAAGATCTTCTCTGTAAGTAAAATCAAGGGCCTGTCTTAAAAGAAGCAGTATCACAGGTACTGCTGTTCCGATATAAAGATACTGCATAGAAAGGCCGTCCTTAAGTTCCAGCCTGGTGGCTAAAAAAAGAGCCAGTCCCAGGCACCCCGCTGAAAGAAGCGACGGTCCCCACACAAGAAGATTCATCCTGTTGAGAAGCCTGTCCCTGGTCTTCCAGAGGTTCAGCCATTTTTCTTTCAGGTTCATCACTGCTTTTGTTTTTCGCATGGCTCTTCTGTAGGTAAGGTGTACGGCCAGCATTCCCACTGCTCCCAGTGCGCCCAGCGCAGTCATGGTATAGAGCAGAAGATGCAGATCCATAATTCGTTCCAGCATGATTCCCTCCTTGATTTTCATATTCCGGCCAGCCAGATTCTGAAGCATCTCTCCAGCCGGCTTATGCCTTTCATTTTACACCCTGAAAGTCAAAGAGGGAACAAAAATCGTTCGTCAAATTCTCCCTGGTTTCTACAGTTTTTCCAGTGTCTGAACCACATCCTCAAATTTCATAAAATGGGATGCCTTTACCAGAACCGTATCTCCGGGCTGTATGTAATCACCTAAATGTTGCAGAAGCTCCTCACGGGTTCTGATATGGCAGATATCAAAATCAGGATCTGTTTTCTTTGCCGCCTCTGCCATATGTGCAGAAAGCTCTCCTACGCAAATACATTTGTCAATTCCGCAGGATGCCGCATGAGCTCCTACTTCCTGATGAAGCTGAACCTCATTTTCTCCAAGCTCTCCCATATCTCCCAGAATGGCAACCCTCCTGCCGGCTCCGTCCTTCAGAACGTCCAGAGACGCCTTCATGGACATGGGATTTGCATTATAGCAGTCATCTACGATCAGAAGCTTGTCTGTTTCGATCATTCGGAAACGGCCGCTGATGGGCTCCAGACTTTCAATCCCTCTCCTGATCTCCTCTGCTGTCAGACCATAAATTTTTCCGATCGCCGCTGCTGCAAGAGCATTATATACCATATGGATTCCCGGCATCGGTACAAGTACAGAAAAGCTCTGCTCTCCCATATGGATCCTGCAGGACATTCCTTTCAGACCCAGACTCTGAATTTCATCCGCATATACATCATACTTTTTATTTAAACCGAAAAATACCGGACGGATTCCATGATATTCTTTTACTGTGCCAAGCTTGTCATCATCGCCGTTGAGAATGATATTTCCGTTGGGTTTCAGGGAAGAAAAGATCTCTGTTTTTGCCTTCAGAACTCCGTCTCTGTCACCAAGGTTCTCCAGATGACAGGTTCCGATATTGGTAATAACACAGGTCTCTGGTTTTGCAATTTTTGCCAGCCTGGTCATTTCACCAAAATCACTGATTCCCATTTCCAGAACTGCAATTTCATCTTCATCCCTCAGCCGGAATACGGTAAGAGGAAGACCCAGCTCATTATTAAAATTCCCCTGAGTTTTCAATGTTCTGTACTTTTCTTTCAGAACAGAGGCAATGACTTCTTTTGTACTTGTTTTTCCCACACTTCCGGTAATTCCCACAACAGGAATCTGAAGCTGCTCCAGATAAAATTCTGCAATATCCTTTACTGCCTGAAGCGAAGATTCTATCTGGATATAAGCGTAATCTGCCCTTTCCTGCAGTCTCTCAGAAAGGGTTGCAAGACAGCCCTTTTCCATTACATCCGGAATAAACCTGTGAGCATCCACCCTCTCTCCCACAATGGGAACAAAAAGAGCTCCTGTTTCCGCTTTTCTGCTGTCCGTGGTCACAGACGTCACTTCCCGGTCCAGAAGCTCTTCCGGTCCATGGTAAGTACCGCCGCATACCTTTGTTATATTTCTTAATGTAAGATTTTTCATAATATCTGTTCCTTACCTTCCGGATAAAAGATTTCCCGGAAATTCTTATTTATATTTTTTCTCAGATACCCGGATCAGTTCCTCACATAACGTAGGATAATCCATGCCAAGAACTGCTGCCTCCTGAGGGATCAGACTGGTAGGAGTCATTCCCGGAAGTGTATTTGCTTCCAGACAGTAGATTTTTTCATCATCTGTAACAATAAAATCAAGTCTTGCATAGCTTTCCAGTCCAAGAGCCCGGTATCCCTGAACCGCATAGTCCTGAAGGCGTCTGGTAAGCTCTGAAGAAATGGGAGCCGGACAGTTTTCCTTTACTGCCCCTGGTTTATATTTGTTTTCATAATCATAAAATCCCTGACAGGGTACGATCTGAACAACCGGATAAGCTTTTCCATCCACCACAGCTACTGTATATTCTGTACCCTGAATAAATTCCTCTACTACAACCTCTTCCTCATAGACAAAAGCTGCATCCAGAGCTTTCATATATTCTTCCTGGTCTTTTACAATATAAACGCCGATACTGGAACCGCCGCAGCATGTTTTTACAACAACAGGAAAGGCAAGACCCAGCTCTGCCAGATCTTCTTTTCGTGTGTGCCGCTTCATGGTCACTCCGCCCGGAACAGGTACTCCCTTCATCTGGAACATCCACTTGGTCACACCTTTGTCCATGGCCATAGCACTGCTGAGATATCCGGTTCCTGTGTATTTGATTCCCATAAGGTCAAAAGCGGCCTGTATCCTTCCATCCTCACCGTTTGCTCCGTGAAGTCCGAGGAACACAAAATCTGCTTTCTTACACAATTCCAGTACATTTGGCCCAAAGAAATCCTTGCGCATCTTTTTCAGCTGCTCAATATGCGGATTAAAGCTTTTTATATATGCGCTGGCAGCTTCCACATCATATTCCCGGGGAAAAGGGTCTGCCCAGTCAACTGTTTCCGCTCCGCAGAAAACATCTACAAGAATAGCCTGATGTCCCTTTGCCCTCAGTCCATTACAGATCCCTGTTCCTGATACAATGGAAACATCTCTTTCTGTACTTGTTCCTCCTGCTAAAACAACAATCTTCATAATTATTCTCCCTTACTGCCGGAGGTCTGGTCTGTACAGCTTCTCCGGGTACTTTTAATGTAAAAACTGCTGCAAAAATCCCTGCCGGAATCTCTGCAGCATTTTCATTCTGTTTATTTATAAATCACTACCGGCATACCGGATCTGACATTCTGGTAAACCTCTGACGCCATATCTCCCGGAATCTCAATATAACCACTGTTATCTGTCCATATGCCTCCGTCTGTACTGCTTTCTCCTGAGCCAAAATCACTGACCACAGAAAGACCTTCCTCCCAGAATCCTACATCGCTCTGTGTCAGATTGGGGTTGTCCACGATTCCTGCATTTTCTTTATAGGGAATCCAGAAATTCACAGTTCCTCCGTTGACCTCTGCCGGAGATTTCATTTCTCCAACCATATAAACGCCTGTTTCCGTTCCGCTTCCGGCGCTGATCCCGGTATCTGCCACAGGAGTACCATCCTGATATACCACCAGCCTCTGAGTCGGCAGATTGATCTCCACATATGTATAACCAATGTCATTGGTGTTACGGCTCATGCCGCTGCGCTTGTATTCCGGCTTACGAACCTGAGTATTTTTGTTTATAATCTCCTGATAAAGCGCCTCAGCTTCTTTTTCCTGGTCAATGACCCATCCGTAATTACCGCCGGAAACTGAAATCTGTCGGTTATCATAAGTCTCAAAGGTTCTCTCTGTACCTACAGTATCATATTTTGCGCCCAGAGTCTTTATATAATCTGCAATCTTGTCTTTATCAAGTACAAGATCCTTATTTTCGTCTCTGGAAAGGAAAGTACGGATCACATTACGGTCCACAGTTTCCTTGCGGTCGTCAAAATCATAGGTGATCACAACATCTGTCAGCTCATTCATCTGACTGCAGTCCTTTATGAGCCTTTTATCATCTCCGTAAACCTGAGGATTTATATAGCACCCATCCTCTTCAAGATCTGCCACCGGATCGCCTGTAGTCAGCGCTTTTATCACTGTTTCGCGAAGCTTTTCCTGATCTACCAGATTCCCCTCCGTCTCAGGAATAATGGCAAATTCATTTCCTGTATCTTCTATAGATGCATCCACAGGCTGCACATTGTCCTGAAGGCATTTAAGATTCTGGAATTTCTGCTCAAAAAGCTCCTCCTGATAAGAAACAGAGGAAGGAACCTCCAGAGCGCTGTGCTGTCCAAACGACAAAAACCACAGAAAACGGTTCTGGTCATGCATCAGTTTTTTTACGCTTCCATCTGGCTGATATACCAGACCGATTTCCTCTGCCGACATACTCTCCTGACCGTTTCCTCTTGTGCGTATTGCCAGAACATACGCCTGGGTTTTCTTCTCCAGGAGCTTTTCTGTCTCTGCCTGATCCATATAGGAGCAGTTAAATCCGTTTACCTGAGTTCCCGGAAAGAAATGCCCGGAAAAATAATAAACTCCATAGCCGTAAACGGCTGCTGTTAATACCAGAAGTACAGTGATCAGGCTGATCACCAGTTTTCTGCCTGTACTTATTTTTGTCTTTTCTTCTGTACCGTTTTCCTTCACAGGCTCCTGCTCTTTATTTTTTTCTTCCATGCAGTCTCCCTTCTGCTTCTCAGGCCAAGCGGCCTGACATGTGTTTTTTTCTGAAAAACAGTATCTGAATATCTTTTATTCTCCCAGCAGCTTTTCTACACTTGCCAGTTTTACACATACCACAAATACATAAGCTGCTTTTTCAAGCTCTTCCATGGACGGGAAGGTCGGAGCAATACGGATGTTGGAATCCTCAGGATCCTTTCCATATGGATAAGTAGCTCCTGCTCCTGTCATTACAACGCCGGCCTCTTTTGCCTTTGCCACAATATTTTTTGCGCAGCCCTTCATGGAATCAAAGGAAATAAAATATCCGCCCTTTGGAGTTGTCCACTGTCCGATTCCAAGTCCTCCAAGTTCTTTATTCAGAACATCGAGTACCAGTTCAAATTTCGGACGGATGATAGCCGCATGTTTTCTCATATGTTCATGAACGCCTTCCAAATTCTTAAAGAATCTTACATGACGAAGCTGGTTCAGCTTGTCATGGCCGATTGTCTGAATCTGCATATATTTACGGAAGTCCTCAAGGTTTGCCTTGGATGCGGCAACTGCTGCAATGCCTGATCCCGGAAAACTGATCTTGGAGGTTGAAGTAAACTTATATACAATATCCGGGTTTCCGGCTTTTGCACACTCAGTAAGGATCTCAAGAAGGAAATCCTGGTCTTCATCATAAAGATGATGTACGCTGTATGCGTTATCCCAGTAAATACGGAAGTCAGGAGCTGCCGGCTTCAGATTGGCAAATCTCTGAACTGTTCTTGCTGAATAGGTATAGCCCTGAGGATTGGAGTATTTCGGCACACACCAGATACCCTTAATAGCCGGATCCTCGCTGACAAGCTTCTCTACCATATCCATGTCAGGACCTTCCGGGGTCATGGGAACATTGATCATTTCAATGCCAAAAAATTCTGTGATCTTAAAGTGTCTGTCATAGCCCGGCACCGGACAAAGGAATTTCACTTTATCAAGCTTACTCCAGGGAGTATTTCCCATAACCCCGTGAGTCATGGAACGGGCAATGGAATCAAACATGACATTCAGGCTGGAGTTTCCATAAATAATAATATGTTCCGGATCCACCTCGGAAATTTCTCCAAGAAGACGTTTTGCTTCCGGAATACCGTCGATCACACCGTAGTTACGGCAGTCCACTCCTGTCTCACATTTCAGCTCCGCGCCATCTGCAAGAACCTGCATCATTCCCATGGAAAGATCAAGCTGATCTGTTCCGGGTTTACCACGGGACATATCCAGGGCAAGTCCCTGTGCCTTAATGTCTGCATACTGCTGATCCAGTTCTTTTTTCAGGGCAAGAAGCTGTTCTCTGCTCATTTCACTGTATTTTTCCATGTTTTTCCTCCTCGTTCCGCTCTTTTCGGACTTTTTTCTATTACATTGCTAAACCATACTATCCCGTCTATTTTAGTATGCTAAATTCCCTGTTGTCAAGTCCTGTAAGCATTGTATTTATAAAAACTCGGGAGTTTGTTCCGGGATCTTGGCATATATGTAAAAACACCTGATGGGATAATGCCGTATGACCAGCAGCAATATAACCTGTCAAAAGTAAACTCCGTTCTTTTTCACTTGCAGATTTACGGCAATTCCCCTATACTGGGGATAGCATCAGTGTATGCTGATTTTATTAAAACTAATGAGAGGTTATCATTTATGTGGATTGCAGATCAATGGAAAGAATATGAAGTAATTGACACCTCCGGCGGAGAAAAACTGGAACGCTGGGGAAAATATATCCTGGTCCGTCCGGACCCGCAGGTTATCTGGGATACCCCAAAGGTAAGCCGGGGCTGGAAAAATATGAACGCCCATTATCACAGAAGCAAAAAAGGCGGCGGGGAGTGGGAGTTTTTTGATCTTCCCCAACAATGGGATCTTCATTATAAGCATCTCACCTTCCACCTGAAACCCTTCAGCTTCAAACACACCGGACTTTTTCCGGAACAGGCGGTAAACTGGGACTGGTTTGGGGAAAAAATCCGCAATGCCGGAAGACCGGTAAAAGTACTGAATCTTTTTGCCTACACAGGAGGCGCGACTCTGGCCGCTGCCGCTGCCGGCGCAAGCGTTACCCATGTAGACGCTTCCAAGGGCATGGTTACCTGGGCAAAAGAAAACGCTGCCGCCTCCGGACTTGCAGACGCTCCTATCCGCTGGCTTGTTGACGACTGCGTAAAATTCGTAGAACGGGAAATCCGCAGAGGCAATCATTACGATGCCATTATTATGGATCCTCCTTCCTACGGAAGAGGTCCAAAAGGAGAAATCTGGAAGATAGAAGATGCTATTCATCCTCTTATCAGGCTGTGTAAAAAGATTCTCAGTCCTGACCCGCTGTTTTTCCTGATCAACTCCTACACAACAGGTCTTGCTCCGGCTGTTCTTACCTATATGCTGGCAACAGAACTGAAAGAATTTAACGGAACCGTAGATTCCCAGGAAATCGGACTTCCGGTCACCTCCAGCGGTCTGGTTCTTCCCTGCGGCGCTTCCGGCCGGTGGGAATCTGTGTAAAACTGATTTCAGATAAAATTATTGGAGGAAATTACAAATGAGTAATTTTTCGTCAGCCTTTAAAAACATGGACGCAAAAATAGAACTGAAACGATATAGTTGTGCAGTGATCGCTGCCGTGCTCTTTGCCGTGAACATAAAAACCTTTGTAAAAGCCGGAGGACTGTATCCGGGCGGCTTTAACGGTCTCACGCTTCTGATCCAGGGCATTTTTCAGGAATTTTCGGGAATGGAAATTCCCTACACCATGATCAACGTTATCCTGAATGCCATTCCTGTTTTTATAGGGCTGAAGTTTATCGGAGTTAAATTTACCATGAGTTCCTGTGTGGTGATCGTTCTGTCCAGTATTCTGACAGACCTTATTCCCTCACAGCCCATTACCTACGATCCGCTTCTGATCAGTATTTTCGGTGGACTGATCAACGGTTTTGTGGTCAGTCTCTGCCTGATCGGAAATACAAGCAGTGGCGGAACTGATTTTATTGCCATTTATTTTTCAGAAAAAAACGGACAGGATATCTGGAATTACATCCTTTGCGGAAACGCAGTGATCCTGGTTGTTGCAGGCCTGCTTTTCGGATGGGATAAAGCGCTTTATTCCATTATCTTCCAGTTTACCTCCACTCAGGTGGTACAGATGCTCCATCAGCGCTACAAAAAACACACTCTGTTTATTATTACAAGGCATCCTGATGAAGTCTATGAAGAAATTTCCAAGCTGTCCCATCACTCTGCCACAAGAATCGACGGTACCGGCTGCTACAGCGGCGACAATACGGCAATGATCTATTCTGTAGTGTCCAGGGACGAAGCAAAGGTCCTTGTGAAAAAAGTTACGGAAGTGGATCCTCAGGCATTTGTAAACATTATAAAAACAGACTTTATCAACGGAAGATTCTATTATAAAACCGATTATTAAAAAATTGTATTTTTTCTTTCTGTTTTCTTGATTCTTTCGCTTTCCGGAATTATAATCAGATAAAGGAGAGTGATACTTTATGAAGGAAAAGTATGACGAAAAAACAGAGGTTCCTTTTACCTGTACGCCGGAATATGACCGCAGCTCCTGCGGAAACTGTGTATGTGCCACCTGCTATGAACAGGAATTCTGTGACCGTTGCCGGACCTGTGAAAATCAGTCCCGGAAAAAAGAATCCTGCTCTGCTTATGAGGGAGCCTACTGCTACTGAACACACCCAATCGAGTAGGAGGCGGTGATTAACCGCCGTCCTCTCACACCACCGTGCGTACCGTTCGGTACACGGCGGTTTCAATAGTTGACGTGCAGAGACTGATACGCTGTGGCTATATCATAGTAGCCCCAGTTTATCAGTCTTTCTTTCGTTAATGCTCTTTTGACCACACCTGTATTAGACATCCTCCAATAGGATTTTCTACTGTATGCCCCTTCACAGGCAACCCACTCTGGCATTCCCAGACCCATTAGTTTTCTTTTCCGGGTCTTTGGCAGTTTCCACTGCTTCCAGATACACATCCTTATTCGGCGGTACAGCCATCCGTTCATGCTTTCGATGTTGTTCTTCATGTCCGCTATTCCATAGTAATTCAGCCATCCTCGCATATAAACTTTTATCCTTTCCATAGCTCGGATGATACTCCCACATTTGCTCCGGGAAGTGAGCTGTCGCAGTTTCTCCTTGGCTTTCTTCCATGACTTTCCATGGACACGGATATAAATTCCTTTTCCGTTCTTCCCAAAACAAAAGCCAAGGAACTTAAATTTTCGGATTGCGAACACGCTGACTGTCCTGCTCTTTTCCCGGTTCACTTTTAGCTTTAATGTTTCTTCCAGATATTTCGTACTGCTCTCCAACAGTCGTTCCGCCGCCCGTTCACTCTTCGCCAACAGTACGATATCATCTGCATAGCGAATACACGGTACGCCCCGTCTGTGAAACTCCCAGTCGAATTCATTCAGATACACATTTGCTAAGAGTGGGGATAGATTCCCTCCCTGCGGGGAGCCTTCTTCTGTCTCTGTTTCAACACCGTTTTCCATCACTCCGCCTTTCAGATATCGCTTTACCATCTGTATGACCCTCTCGTCTTTTACCTGCTTTCTCAGCAGATTTAAGAGGATTGTGTGGTTCAGCGTGTCGAAGTACCTTGACAAGTCGAGGACGACTGCCCTTGTG
>OFOU01000739.1_pt1 | contig 24229 bp, 16 predicted proteins | sample 1542061 | NCBI WGS metagenome assembly OFOU01 (sample SAMN04209239, study PRJEB22552) | human gut metagenome | biome: gut; material: feces | host: Homo sapiens | place: USA: Oklahoma
CCCAAATTCATCCGTACATGTACGGATGAATTTGGGAGGTGTTCGGATGAAGTTGATATTCAAGGGGTGCGGCAGTTGGCAGGAATCTCAAGCGCCCAACCGCCAATCTCCACATTTCTTTGCTAAACTAGCTTTGCGCGGGAAACCGTGCATAGTTCGGGAGCATGTCCCCCAACTGGATCTAGGTTCGGATGCCGTTGCCCGGACTATTGGTGAAGGTTGGGGGACTTCCTACTTTCCATAGCGCAAGAAGTCGTAGATGCGGACGCACTTCCGATAATGCGAATCTTTCAACAGAGCCCTCTTCTTGGCAGGGTCGTTTCCCACGTCAGCCAGTGCCCGCTTCAGCAACGCTTCCAAGTCGTCGACGTCCATCTCTTCCTCTGAAAGGCACGGGATGAACGCGAACGGGCTCTTTGGCGCGCATGCATTCGCAAGGCCCTTTATGCTCAGCGACCCTTCGAATCTGCGACGAGTCGCAGGCATCGATTTGCGGAACGTTTCGCTTCGATAGCTATCAATCGAGGTGAGCGTTGGGAGATAAGTCGCTATGTCCTTACCGACCTCTCCACCGAGTCCGCGCGTGTACTTGAAGACAGGCATGTTGTTGGGCCGTTGGCGCACGTACATGTTGAGGTAGTTCTCGACGATGAACTTTGGGTCATAGCGAAGGTTATCGAGCACGATGTCCTCGAAGATATCTTCAGGTGAAATCGGCTTTCCGATGCTACTTGGTGACACCGACAGGCCGATGACGATCTTCTGGTCCGGGTCAAGGTCGTTGAGGACATTGTCTATCCCTGAGACGATGATGTCGGAACTCGGGTCGATATGCTCCGCAAGCCTGAACACGCTGCCCCTCAACTCGCGGATAAATCGCGTGCTATACATTTTCCGGAAGCTGCGCATCGCATCGTAGATCGACTCGAAGTCATCCGTGGTGATCTTCGTCATCGAAAGCGTACGGCCACCGAAACTCATAGCAATCTCGCCAACAGAGGTGTCGGTTGCGTGCTGAACGAAGATGAGCCGCTTGCCCAGCCGTTTGAGCTTGTCATCTGGTAGGCATTCGCAGATGTCACCCAGTATCGATCTGATGTTCTCGTCTTGAATCGAATAACCGAGGAAGATGACGGGATACTCGACGAAGAGGGTGAGCAGCTTCGCCGAGAGATACTTCCTCTTCTGCGCGAACTCCGCATAGTCAGCGCTGGTCAGGACGATGCTTCCCGCCCTCGAGACTGAGCCATGGATTTTGTATATCTCCTGAGAGAAAGCCTGGTCAGAGAACAGGAGGTCGCTTTCTCCGACGTAGGTCGTGAAACCAGGGAATAGGGTCTCACACATACAGTCATAATTCGTGGTGATGATGCCGGCAACTTTTTCCCTGCCCGCCTTCGCCAGCTTCTCAGTTTCGGCGCTCTCGACGAGACGAGCTCTCGCGATCTTATCTGCGACGTAGATCTTCATGGGCGAAGCGTCCCCGGTAAGCTCGTCACTGTGACCTTCGCGGAAGGCAGCGAATTCATCCGATGCAAAGAGCTCGTGGTTTACTTCGCTTTCCATGAGCGTGGCAACGTACGGCAGTTCGGACTCGACCTCGCCGTTCTGGACAGCAATCTTCGCCTGGCTCTTGAAGCGCGCGAAGGCATATGGGTCGTCAAGCACCTCGGCGCAGATATCCGAAAGCAGCCCCTCCCATCCCGGCGTGCCGCAGTAACGACGGGAGAGGCCAGAGCCGATGAAGAGAAACGGATAACGCCCGGCATCATCAACAGCTTTGTGGATTATCGATTTGATTCTCTCGTCCATAATCTTTCCTCCTGTACCAATCGACATGCTCGTGAAATGTTATCCCACCAACTTCGGCGAGTGCGGGCTGAAAGCATCGTTGCCGTTCTGCCCGTCGACCAATCCGCACGCGAGACTCAGCGGCACAACTGCAGCGTTCTCGACCTCCACGCTAAGCACGTAGCGGAAGTCCGCCCCCTGGCTCCCACGATTCCGCTCGTAACCAATGGCGGCCAGCCGGTCGGCTAGTTCGTCTCTCGAAACCAGCTCGTTAGCCTTCACCTTGCAAAGCACGGGTTCAAGTTCGTAAGTGTTTGTCTCGCTGGTTGCGTTCCTGTAGAAGCGGAAATGGGTCGTACGAAAGAGATCTTTATGATGGGAGTACACGTGCCCGTCCTTAATGGCGTAGAAGTAGAAAAGGAACTCACCGCCCTCGTTTAGCCTGCCGCTACTTTCAAGGAAGCGGTAAATTTGTGGCGCTACAACGGAGAGCCGATTACGCTTCCGAAGCGATTTGCCCCACGAGCTGAGTTTATTGAATACCACAACGATATGATATTTAAAGGGTAATTGGACTATCTCCCGACCAAACGAGGATTCGGATTGGCTTGCTGAAATGTGGCAGTGCCCTGTTCTAAGCAACGTATTTGCGATAGAGTCGCGCGGGAACGGTGCTCGGGGCCGTTGCACCAGTAGCAAATTACTTATATCGAGCGATGTGATGCTGCGATTTCGGAAATGCTTGCCTGGTTGCGGCGCCGACTTCGAAAAGCTGGTTTTTATTTCCATTACAGCTGAAACAGGCCGTCAAAATTCATGGAAGATCTTTTCGATAGTAATGGATGAACTGAGGAGGTTTGTCTGGAGGGTGGATCGAGGTTCAAGATTGTTGCGCTCTGAAACGTTTCAGCTGAGGTCGGAGAGCGATCGCATGAGTCGATTTATATTTCGGCAGCGTTGCATCCATAGAAGAGAGAGGGATGCGTATTCGTTTGGCAGCGAGGGCGTGAGTGGGCGGGAACTTCGTGGCGTACAGCAATAAGGCTATACCTAAAAGCCATTGTGTTGAACGGGTTTTCGCGGGAGCGGAGGGTGCGTGCCGCGAGGGACGGTCCGCGGCACGACCGACCCGGCGCGGCATCCGGAGCGGACGCGGATGCGGCGCGGACGGCCTCTGACGGGCGAGCACGCGACAGTGGTTGCCCTGCTGGGCGGCAATAAGCTCGAATCGAGCACGAGCGATTCTTGTCCGGGCGAAGCGTTACAACTGGATTTGTTCTGTTGCCGACTGATCTTGAAGCATGTTGGAAGAAACGGAATTATAATTATTTATTTGTCTGTATCTATCGAAATGGAGACCGAGCGCGTGGAAAACGAGAGGAACATAACGGCAGTTGACCTTTTCGCCGGCTGCGGCGGAATGTCCCTCGGCTTCGAAAAGGCTGGCGTCAATGTTGTGGCTGCCTACGACAATTGGGACGCTGCCATTGATGTCTATCGCGCTAACTTCCAGCATCCTGTTTTCAAAAGGGATCTCTCCGACGTTTCCGTATCCGAGGAAGTTGCCGGCTTCGCTCCGGATATCATCATCGGCGGGCCTCCTTGTCAGGATTTCTCGCAGGCCGGCAAGAGATCCGAGGATGGTGGGCGCGCAATCCTCTCTGTTAGATATGCCGAGATCATCGCGAGGTGCAAGCCTCGCTTCATCGTTATGGAGAACGTCCCACGCGTTCGAACGAGCAAATCCATGGAAGCGATTCGGGCCACCCTCAAAGCGCAGGGTTATGGCTTGAGTGGGCGAGTGATGGATGCAAGCCTGTGCGGGGTCCCCCAAGCTCGCAAGAGATACTTCTTGATCGGATGCCTTGGGGCGCCCGACGGGTTCCTCGACCCATATCTTGAGAAGGGCCTTTCTGACCATCAGATGACAATTCGTGAGTATCTCGGTAACGAGCTTGGAATTGATTACTACTTCAGGATTCCGCGAAGCTACACGAGGCGGGCCATCTTCAGCATCGACGAGCCCTCGGTCACTATTCGTGGTGTGGACAGGCCGATACCGCCGAACTACAAGCTTCACCCCAACGACGCGGCGGACCTCAGTCAAGCCCGGTGCTTGACTCCAAAGGAACGCAGTAGGATCCAGACTTTCCCGGAGTCTTTCAAGTTCTTTGGGAGTAAGACGGATATCAACCAGATGGTGGGCAACGCCGTACCGGTAAACCTTGCCACCTACGTTGCACGAGCGCTACTAGAGTACAGGAGGGATGTGAGCGATGGACTGCGTTGATCTTTTCTCGGGATGCGGCGGTATGTCGCTCGGATTCCAGAATGCGGGCTTCAACATAAAGGCGGCGTTTGATAACTGGCAGGCGGCTGTCGACATCTATTCGGCAAACTTCGACCACCCGGCATTCAAATACGATCTTTACGATGCGGAAGCGGTCCCGAAAATTGAAGAGTATTCGCCGTCGATGATAATCGGTGGCCCCCCTTGCCAGGACTTCTCCATTGCGGGCGCCAGACAGCGCGGCAAAAGGGCCAATCTCACCATCCGATATGCTGAGATAGTTCGGGACGTCAGACCCGAGTGGTTCGTCATGGAGAATGTTTACAATATCGAGCGGATGGACGTCCTGCCCGAGGCGCTGGAAATATTCCGCAATGCTGGATACGGTCTCACGAGGCGCGTCCTCAACGCCAGTCTATGTGGTGTGCCTCAGATTCGCAGGCGCTTTATCCTTGTCGGTCATCTTGGTGATAAAGATGACTTTCTCGGCGAACTCTTGGATTCAAGGCTGAGCGACAAGCAGATGACCGTCAGGGATTACCTTGGCGATTCGCTCGGCACGCAATACTTCTACATGCATCCACGCAACTTCCAGCGTAGGGGCGTCTTCACGATTGACGAGCCAGCGGTAACGGTACGAGGCACCAACCGTCCGATACCGCCAGCATATAAGAGACATCATGCCGACAAGGCTGATATTTCTGAAGGCGTGAGAGCCTTAACATACAAGGAGCGCAGCTATCTGCAAACCTTCCCCGAAGAGTTTGAGTTTGTCGGGTCCAAGACAGACATTGAGCAGGCGATTGGCAATGCCGTGCCAGTTAAGCTTGCTGAGTACGTTGCTAGATGCATAGCTGACTATGCAGCAGATTAATTGTGGTGGTTGCCATGTCCTTTGTCGATGAATGGAATTTGAGCTATCCCATTCCGAATTCTATATATAGCGAGAATACGCTATCCGTTCGCGGGAGAACAGTTGGACAAGGTGGTGCTGGACAGTACGAACTCAAAGGTTCAGGCTCTCTTGCAAACGGGGATACGCTGACTGCAGTTGACATTATCGGACACGCAATCATCTTGGAAGTAGTCGTACCCTCTACTGGGCAAGTTGTCTCCCTTGGCACGCGTTATCCCGTTGCAAAAAAAGGCGGAAAAGTACGTGTGCAAATACAAGGAGACGGGGCAAAGCGTCCAAATGTCGGCAACTTGTTTGCCGCACTGCTGTTGTTGCCAGTGACGGGCAAAGTAAACGATTCATCGCCGTTGCAAGAGGACGGTTTTGCGGAAAGGACATTCTGGATGGATGCAGCCGAAGTAAAGCCTGTGGGCGTCTCCGAAGATGCATATATCTTGGAGCTAACGAAACTCTTCTTCGCCACTGGAAGCAGATACAAAGACGGGCAGTTTTCGGGTGCGATAGATTACGACTACAAGTCGAGAATTGACGATCTTATTGCCCTTTGCAATCGCGGATGCAAGATGAGGGCTGGTAGCCTGACCACGGCATTCAAGTATTTCGCTGACGTTTACGCAGGGAAACTTGAGTTTGATTACAGCGTGGCTGAGTTCATGCGAAACCTCATAGCGAGCCAATTGATTGCCGAAGAGGGCATCGACTACGAACAAGGCGATGACGTGCTGCCCGCAATGCATCAACTAATCGACCTTGCTGCAAAGAATTCATCGAAAGCATCAAGCAGAGAGAAGAGGACTTTTCAGCTAAACAACCTTCCAGCTGAATTTAAAACCGACTTCTCCAGGCGCTACATCACGTCACTACTGGCAAAGCCCTTTGTCATCCTTGCTGGCAACAGCGGAACAGGCAAGACGCGGATTTCCAAGCGTTTTGCAAAGTACCTTGAGGTCTTGGATGAAGACGGGGAGCCAAACTGGTTGCTCGTCCCGGTCGGTGCCGACTGGACCGACAACACCAAGGTGCTGGGCTTCTTCAACCCGATTGCAGACGGCGGCAAAGGCGCGTACGAAGAGACCGGCATACTGAGACTCATCGAACGGGCCAACGCTAACCCCGAGGTTCCGTATTTCCTCATCCTCGACGAGATGAACCTGAGCCATGTCGAGCGGTATTTCTCAGACTTCCTCAGCCACATGGAGACCATCGGCGAGGATAACCTCATCGTGCTTGATGGGTACGGCGATGGCGGTGCTGGCAGGCTGCCCTATCCGCAGAACCTGTTCGTTGTCGGCACCGTGAACATCGATGAGACCACTTACATGTTTAGCCCCAAGGTGCTCGACAGGGCAAACGTCATAGAGTTCAAGCCGTCGAAGGCCGAAGTCCTCGCAGGGTTCAAAGCCATCGAGGATGCGCCGGACGTTGCCGTCGCAGCTTCCGGCGTCCCCCAGGCTTTTCTGCGTCTCGCCAAGGACATATGGGAGGGAGCCAATTACATCAGCGAAGATGATGCTAACGCCATCTTCGAGAAGTTCGGCAAGCTGTATGAAGAGCTGGAGAAATGCGGCTATGAGTTTGCCTTCCGCACCGTGCGCGAAGTGCGAATGTACGTTAATGCCGCGCACGAGCTTGACGGCGAGAACTACGAACTCGAGCGTTCCGTCGATGAGCAGATTGTCCAGAAGGTGCTGCCGAAGCTCCATGGTAACAAGCGTGAGATCGGCAATCTGCTTAAAAGCCTGAAAGACATATGCGATGGCGAGCTGAGCTCCGTTAAGATAAGCCAGATGGCAGCGAAACTCGATAACGTGCAGTATGCGAGCTTCATCTAGCCTATGGACGGCAGCATCGGCGCAATCCGCTTTGCAGCGGATGGAAGAACAATAGCCAGGCTCTACCAGAGCGGTGCGCATGACCGAGTCGATTGGGACGAGGAACAGCAGACCGGGCTAACCGGGCTGACGTGTTTCGGTCTCAAGCCGGAAGCATCCCAGAATGGCGCTGGTTCAACACCAGCCTTCGCCGTCAAGGACGGTCTTGACGGGAGTCCCACGCTTCGAATCAACGAAACCACATGTTATGTGCTCGAATACGAGCGGACCCCTGATGGTGGCCTGCATCCTCGCGCCTCGTTCCAAAACGAAGGCAAGAATATCAGGTGCGACAGAAACGGCAATAGTGTCACCTTCCAGTTCGTGAACTATCTCGGGCGTTCGAGGATTCGATTCGGCGAGGAAGCTGATGCGCCGATGCTACAGTTCGAAGTCGTCCCGCTCAAGATTGGCTATGAAGACGATTACATCGAGCTCACCGAGGAGCTTGCCGCAAGGTGCGCTGCGCTGCTCCTTGACTACTCGGGCTCCACGTCGAACGTTTACAAGCAAGCCGACGAGAATCGCGAGACGCTGCTTGAGCAGTTCGTCTTCCTGCGGCAGTTCTGCTACGAACCGAACCTCCAAGCCCTCTTCGAGGCGATAAAGAGGAACCCTGATAGGACGCTGGATCACGAGGACGAGCTGCGGTCGGTTGGGGCTGGCATGCCGTCCCGGAGGTTTTATACGAACCCCTTCTCGAACAGCCGGATGTGGACGCGCTTGAACTGCGGCGGCGATGCGGGAGGCGTCTACCTCCCCCAGATGGTCAGCGTCACGCGCAAGTACGACCTGCTCGACACGCCCGCCAATCGGTTTGTGAAATTTGCCCTGCATGAGATTGACCGGATCTGCACCTCTCTGATGACTGTCCTGGATGCCGAGAAGGGCGATACTCGGCAGACGGAGTGTTATCGCGAAGCCGCCGCGCTGCACGCCATGCTGGATACGATACTCAGCGACGCCTTCTTCGACGATGTCGGCACCCTGCAGATGATGCCTCAGAACGACCAGGTGTTGCAGAAGCGCGAGGGATACTCGCAGATCTTCTTCGCATATTCCATGCTCGATATGGCGCTGCAGCTCGACTGGAAGGGCAAGGATGACATCTACGAGGGCGAATCGAAGAATGTGGCCCTCCTCTACGAGTACTGGATCTTCTTTGAGCTGTACGACATCGTAAGGGGGATCGAGGGGTGCGAGCCGATAAGCACCGATGATCACCCATTTATCGGGACGAATCCCGACGGTGGGCTGTCAATATCCCTCAAGCAGGGCGTACGCTCCTGCCAGTCATTCCAGATTGCGCAGTGCGGCGCGAAGGTAAACCTCTACTACAACCGCACCTTCTCGCCCCGTGACTTTCATGCCACTCGTTACGAGGGTTCGTACTCGAGACCGTTCAGACCCGACCACACGCTCGCGATATTCCCGGATGCTTATACAAACGAGCGAGCCGCAGTGCAAGATGGAGCTGTTGCATTCGTCCACTTCGACGCCAAGTACCGCATCACCGACTTGACGGGGCTTGTCGGCAAGGATGTGGGCACCGAGGAGGCAGAGCGCGAGGAACTTAACGAGGAGAAGGCGGCCTCCACCACGAACACCTACAAGCGCGGTGACCTGCTGAAGATGCACACGTACAACGACGCGATACGGCGCACGGTTGGCAGCTACGTGCTTTATCCGGGGTCGGGCGAAACGGGCGAGAAGGGCCAATTCCGGCTCTTCGAGGAGATTTTGCCGGGTGTCGGCGCTTTCGCCATGAAGCCGAGCATCAGCAGGACGGCAGAGAATGCGTTGCGCGATTTCATAGAGAAGGTCATCGGCGAGAACACGGCAAGCAATACGCGGCTGAACCGGCTGAGCTACTTCACCGAAATGGTTGTGGCTGAGCCTCCAAGCACGGGCAAGACAGATAGCGACTCCTACGGGCATGGTGGCGAATCGTTCGTGATTGGCTACATTCGAGGGGACTCTCCCGATGACTACTATCACTTTCTCGAAAGCAGCGGCAGGCTCCGCAAGGGCGGGCGCTTTCTCTTCTACTTCTATGCCATTAAGGACGGGCATGTCTACTCGCACCATAAGGATCTTTTCCGCACGTCGTGGTTCCGCTTCTATCGGAACGCCATAAGCCAGACGAACACCTACGAGATCGAGCCTGTGGCGTGTCGCATAACCTCGAATGAGCTGGTTTCGAGGGACGAGCTGGCCGACCGCCTGGCCGACCTTGGCTACGTGCGGGATCGTGGGAATCAGGGTGCCGACTTCTACTATGTCCTGTCCGTGCGGGTGGAAGATGACGCGGCAGAACCCTTAAGCCTGGGGCGCAGGGCGGTGGATGAACAGAACGGCAACGATGCGTTCAGCCCCCACTCGCCAAAGATTGTTGGGTGATCATCTGGTTATTTTCAGAGTAGCGGTAACACCTACGGGCGCGCGAGGGGCAACGCATGAGGCCAATCGTCTACAACGGGGTTGACCTGTCGGGCGTGTGCTCTGCCGAGGTCATCGAGAAAGTTGCCCTGCCCGTGGAGGCGGAGACCCTGGCGGTGCCGAGGCGTGCCGGCGCACTGCTGGTGGCGGGGCGGCTGTCCCCCAGGCTAGTGCGGGCGCGGCTGTTCATGGACACCCGCCCGCGCCTTCAGGACGATGTTCGGCGACAGGGACGACGCAGCGGCGCTGCCACGTCGCGCAGGTAGCGGAGGAGGGTTGCTCCCAATGGCCCGCGGCGTCCGCGCCCCGGTGCCACCCCGTGGCCGGCGGCTTCGCTCGAAGCCGCTACATCAGGCTCGTTCCCGCTTTTCCGGGTCATATCCCTTCGTATACACGGTAAAGCTAAGGTCATCGATCGTGCCGGTGCTGTAGACACATGCGTCGGGCGTGCTCCGTGTGCCTTGGGCGGTCGGGTCGGTCAAGACGCAATCGTCCCTATCTATTCCAAGCAATGGAATGGGCTTTGTCATCTGATCGGCACTATTTATCTGCGCAATGTTCTCAAGTAATTCGTATAGCTTGATATACCAAGAGCTGCATGGGTGCTCACCGGGCCCCATATAATTCAGCGTGCATTTTGATTGCGGGCTTTCGGCGAGCTGGCTCAAGCGTTCAAATAGCGCCGGGTACTCAGCTTCGGGAAACTCGACTTGTACATACTGTATGCCATTAAGGATGAATCCGTACCACAGTACCGGGTATGGAAAATCGTTCCTATCTGGTCGCTTGATTTTTGTCCTGCAATTGGGCTGGTTGACGATAGACAGCCATGCCGCATAGAGCTCGTCGGAAATTAGGTCGCTCGCTTGGTATGTTGGGCCAAGACCATCGAGAACAAAATTGCCAAGGCTGTCAAAATAGTGGGCACAATCCGTTAAACCCTTTTTGTATGCCGTGTCGGCTTTTCTGCGTATATTGAGCGCGACATCGCGGGGTGATTTGCGACCAAGATGTTTTTTGGCGTTATATCGCGGGTTGCAATAGAGCTCGGTTGCCGCGTTGTAACGGTCGCAGTACTTGCTGTTAGGACCGGTTGGAAAAAAGAGCGAACCGCAGGTTTGGCATGCTATCGGGATAATGCCGCACAGCAGCAGCTCGTGGAGGATGCGGGCATAAAGGCTCGCAAAGGACCATTCCTCTTCGGTGAAGTAGAGCTCTCCTGCCTTTGAAATAACGGCTTGAAGCCCAACGAGCCTATTGAGGTTTTCCTGATCGTTAAGCTCTGCATGCGTATGGAAGTCTCCATTTGCGAAGATCTGGTTCTCGCGCATGGCCTCGAGATAGTTGCTGCGAAACGCATGCATAAAGGGGGCGCTATTCATGCGCTTTATATCGTTCAAATGCTCTTCGAGCTTTTGAGCCGTTTCGTTTCCGGGCAAGTGCTTTTTGGCTGCACATACAAAAGCGTCGCCAAAACGGATGATTGCCGGCAGCTGGTCATCGAATAATCGAAATTGTCGCGGGTCGCTTGTTTTGATGGCGGCTGGGAAAAACTCTTCGCTTTGCGCGAACAGGCTCGGTGCCTCGGTGTTTTTAAGCAGCGGGGCAAGCTCCAGACATTCCTGATAAAAAACAATGAGAAGCGCTCGAAAGAGATCGGTATTGGTGCAAACGCAAGCTGTTTCTATCTGCGAGTTGATCTTTGGATATTTGTCTCTTGGATTGTCGCGCTTATACTCCACCGGTTCTGTTAGCTTGGTTTTGCCGTTGGTGGTTTTAATGGTCATGTCGTTCGACTCGAGCTTGAGATAGGTGCTAAAGAGGGACGCCATTTCTTGCTTGTTGAGTTGGCCTGATGTTGTAATCACTGCGCGGTACAGGCGGTTGATCTCGTCGCACTCAATAGCATTGTTGGTCATCCAGCAGTCGTAATAGCGATAGTCGGGAATCGCTGTGATGTTCATGACGCACTGCCTGCAGACATTTTCAAGGAGATATCGGGCCATGCCGGAAATCTCTCCTTGTGCATGGCTTGTAATGGCCTTGTCGAATAACGGAGCAAAGAAATCGAGGTCGCGTTCCTTTTGTTTTTGAAGGTTGATTGCGATTTCGGCTTCGTTCAATTTTGCTTGTGCGGACTCTTGGTCGGGATCGTCTGAATCGAGCAGGTCGTTATGGTCTGGCTCGGCTGCACAGTCCATCGAAGTGTGTTGCGCATGGAGGGGAGCGGCAGGGGACCGGCGCATGACGTTCTGCAGGTCGATATAAAAGCGCTGGTTTGCTCGCTCACGAAAATGTGACGCAATCTCGTTGAAAAGCGAGCTTAAGTCGACGCGTAATAGGTCGTTGGCTATGGAGACAAGACTCCATGCGCTTGCATTGCCAGTTGCGTTTCCGTCATCGGCGCAATCAATCTCTGGCGTTCTGTTAAGAAGTAGCATGTGGGGATTAATGGGGGAGCGAAGAAAGCCAGCCTCAAAACCCCAGCTAAACGGTTCTTTTTTGGACTCAAGCATTGATGTTCCAAACAGCCAAAATTTAAAACGAGATAAAAGTCATATTACGCGGCTGTTTGCGGCTGTTCAATGGAATCAAGCGAAAAGGCTTAAAACCAGGGAGGCCGTTATGCCCGATTGCATCAAGTTCAACAAAGGAAACATCGATGTATGCGAGCGCGAGGCTATCGCTCTTCGCGAGATCATCGCTGCTGCCATGGGTCGTTTGCACCAGATGCGCAAACAGTGCGAGCGCGGCTACGCGTCTTTAGAGGATTTCGAGAATATGTTGGATGCTTACGGAGTGATCCGTGAGCGAGCCGACGAGCTTGACCAGCTTGGTTTTGAGTTCAGATGGTCGTCAGTCCCCGATGTCGGAATCGATGAGCACGACGGGCTCGCATGGATCGAGGACGACAACTCTCCGCATGAACGCGGTTTCGATATTGCTTGTTAATGTGTCCGCACGGCAGCATACGCTAACAACCAATATGAATGATTGGAGACAAAATGTATCCGGACTACGAATGCAACAACTATCCCATGAGCATTACGGATGAGGATGGCCCGTTCCTGATCATGGAGGCGGAGCTGTTTTACAGCGATGAGCTGAACGACGAGTTCAAGAAGAGCAGGGCGCGCCATTACTATTCTTGCGCAAGTGCTGCTACGGCACTTAATTACTGCAAATCGCTTGCAGACGAGGATGACAATCCCTGGTATGTAAGCTGGGAAGAGGCAGTCAAGCGGTATCCGCTGGAGAAGCGCGAGAGCGCAACGATGCTCTATTGGGTTGAGCCGACTGATCCGTTAACGGCTCTCGATGCTCGTTACCCTCAATCCGATCTTGAGCAGTATGTTAGTAAGGCCATCCGCGTCGCCAGTTCATATTTGGTGGGACTCAACGATGGTGCGTATTCAATTGATCAGTTGGATGTTGAGGATGTCGACAACTTGCTCACTGCTGCCTGGTTTTTGATCCAGAAACTCCAGGAGGGCGGGTGTATACATGACCCAGATGCCTTGGATAAGATCGAAGACGCTACGCATGACGCCTATACAGCGGTCAGGAATTTGATTGAGGGCGAAGAGGCGGCCAGGGCCAGTGCAAAGTCCGATGGCAACCTCTAGCCGCCGCACCGTACGGCGCGACCGATCGGCAGGCTGCCGGGAAAAGTCCAGGCAGCCCGCCAATCTCAGTCGCTACATCGTTCCCTTGCTCGCGGCGTAATGTTCCGCCTGCTTAAGGGCGTCCTCGTAGGCGCGCTGTTTTGCCTCGTACTCTTGCGCGTAGCGCTCCTGCTCCGGTTGGCTGGGAACGGGCACGGTCATGCTTCTTAGGTCTTTGGGGGCAAGTTGCACAAGCGCATCTCCGTGCGAGGTGTCTGCCAGTTTTTTCTGTCCCTCGTCGGACGACAGATATGCCAGGACAAACCGGGCAAGCAACTCGTCCTCAAAGGTGGCACAGAATATGGCGTCGCAGGGGACAATGCTCTCATACAAGAGACCGCGCTCCACGGGGCGTTCGGGACCGACAGAAAAGTGGCCCGGTGTAATGAGGGCGAGTTTGAACGGAGGTCCAACGCGCGATATGAGAAGGCTTGTCTCGCGGTCGTTGATCGGTTTGGCCTTCCTAAAATCGCTGTAGTCTACAAGACTTACATCGTAGATGTCTGTATCGGGGACACACTTACGTACTTCCTCTGCGGCAATGATTGCACCGTCATGAAGATGCTTTAGCGACAGGTAGTAGCAGTCGTGCTGTTGGTGACTGTCTGCCCGACCTGATTCGGGCAGTTTGGTGACAACGCTACGGGTGGTACCGCGATAGATTTGTGCCAGCGATCCAAGGGGGACGAACTGTTCCTCCTCGAACGATCCACTCTTTGTATTGGGCAATAGGGGATAGATGCCGTTGCCCTGATCCTCGAGCCGGTGCCAATAGGCTGGGTTCTTTTGATCGCTGTAGGCTCGGTCGATGGAATCGAGGAGCTGGTGCATGCGCTCCTCGGTCATCTGCTTATTGTCAAAGCCTCTACCGTCAAAAAGAAAGTACGGGTTATTGGGCTCGCCGTCGCCAATAAAGAGCAGTGCGCGACCCTCGGCCTTTTTTGCAATGGTGTTGGGAAGAAGCACAATGCCCTTTAGCAGGCCGAGGTCACAAAGAAGACGACGTCCATCTACGGCTCGCGCCAGATTGAACAGGCGGTCTGAAATCTGAATGACGGCCGTGGCGTGGGGCTGTGAGCAGGCAATGGATGCCGCAAGAAAGATGTAGTACCACTCGGTGACAGAAAGCGAATTAGGGATATATGCGCTGCACCGTAGCTGCTCCGAGCGTGTTCTGAGGAAATCCAAAAGACTGGCATTTGCCGCTTCGAGAGATGCCGGGAATTGGGATAGCGGTCGTAGCTCGGGGGGCCTGCAGTAAATGAGCGTCGATTCGTATGTGCGAGGGGCGGCATCTTGTTCGAAGTCGTGTAAAAAGATGTCCTCCTCGACGGCGGTAAACGTCGACCTCGGGACCTTGGTATGGTTTTTGCAAACGCAGATGGGCGCACAATCCCATTCGCCAGTTGCTTCGTTGTAAACGGGGTCCTCGGACTCAAACGAGGCGGCCGAAGGCTGCTTGAGGTCAATTCCTAAAACAGACCACGAGGGGCCATCGACGTGCTCGCTCGAAAACTCATAATTGCGGCAGCACAGTTCAATGAGCCTTTTTGTTCCCGACGAAGGCTGATATTTCTCGACCATATGAGACACAAGATCCGATAGATATCGGCTTATATATGGCTTGAGATCTTCGTTTAAGCGAAGAGTTGCAAGCTCAGCTTTAGTTTTGAGCATGCGCACCTCCTGCGTATTCCCATATTGCGCGGTTTGCTGACTGGTCCGTCGCAACTCAATTGTCCTCAGTCTACAAGAAGAGCGCTTACGGCGTTTTGCGGACCAATCAATCAAACTCAAAAGAAAAAAGTGAACGGTGTGTATGAGGCCGTACGCGCTGGGTATTATCTCGCTTGAAGCAATACGCAAAGAGATATGAATATCTCCTATATGTATTAAGCCACAGTAGATAAACCAACTAGTTGTTTTAAAAACGAAAGGACAGCTAATGAACGGATGCGACATGTACAGGATCGAGCCAGACGCTCCCAAGAAGCTAACGGCGATGAATATTTTCGGCATGATTCTGCAAACCATCTTTGCAGTTGTGCTCTACGTGGTCGCCGTCGACATGATGTGTTTGCTGACGACGTGGCTCGGCGGCTTTATGTTCGAGATTGGCGAGGGCAACACAGTGATCCCGCTCCATTCGTGGCGCTTGGTGGCGTTTAGGGCGTACTGGGTTGTGCTGGGCGCGGCGGTCGTTGCGGCGCTTGCCCATAAATGGATCGTGCTGCTAACGGGGGAGCGCGAGTCCGACATGTGCAAGCTGCTCGGTTCAATTGAGAGGGCGGGCGCAATTGCATCCGTCTTCTGCGCGATCGTCTGTTTGTTGGGCTATGCCGCTGTATTTGATTGGTGGGCCGGCGTGACCAGAAAGATGGCTTCGGATCCTCACGCCAATAATTACCTGCTTTGGGCTGTTGTCTTAACCATCGGGACGATTGTCGAGTGTCGAATTGTCAAAGGGGTCCTCAACGCCCTATTTCCTCATGAGTGCTTGTTTCACGGGCTTCGCTTTGCATCCGCCTGCATGGTTACTCCTCTGCTCGCGCTTGTGCCCACCGTGCTGGCCATCATCGTGTGCGCGCTGGTGGTAGGTCTTTTTGCCGGGGTTTTGTTTGCTTCGCTTGCGATCCCCGTAGTTTTTACGCTCATCTCCGTCGCCATTCTGGCCAGCCGTTAACGAATGCCGCGTGCCCATGGCTCGCGCAAAGAAAGGAACGACCATGTTGGAAATCTCTAATGCTCAAAAGGTTCTGCTGCTTGCCGTACTCACCGCTCTTGTGGCCGGCGCCCTGATGTGCGAAGTGTTGCATCCCACGCTGTTTCCGCTGCTCAAGCAGGGTATTTTGCAGCTGCTCTACCACATTCCGGTCTTTACCCAACCGGGCAACGTCATCTATCTGGAGTCGGCGACCTCGCTGGCGCTGTAGGGATTTACGGGCTCAGCCCGCGTCATAGGTAAGAAAGCCAATATGGAAAGGAAAACACCCATGACTCAAAAGCAGTATCGAAATTTCGATCGCTACCAGGACCTGCTCACTCGAATTGCGCCTACGCGCCTGGTGGAGCAGACGCGTCAGAGCGTTATTGGCCACGAAGGAAGCTTGGAGGCCTTTGTGACGGCGCTGAGCTTTGAGGTCAACCGCTGCGTGATGTTGGCACGCGGTGCCGATCCGCGCGATGTCCTTTCGCCCGCAGCCATTTTGGTGATGGGCTCCACTGGCACGGGGAAGACCCACACCATCAAGGTCGTGGTAGATGCCGCAGGGCTTAAGCTGTTCATGTTTGATGTCTCTACCATGACGGGCGAGGGCTGGCACGGTGCCAGCATGAGCAACTGCCTGTCGCAGGTCGCGGACTATCAGGCTGCGAATCCCGGCGATATCTGCTTGGTGCTCTTTGACGAGTTTGACAAGGCGGTTCGTTCCGAGCCCGATGGAAGCGGCGCTCCGTCCGGCTTTAGTCCTTCGCAGTCGTTCCTTAAGCTCCTGGAAGGCGGGGAGATGCCGTTTGAATGTGAGAATCAGAAGGGCACAACGATCAAGAGGCTCAATCTTGATCAGGTTGTCTGCATTTTAGGCGGCGCCTTTATGGGCCTGGATGCTCTGGTGCGCAAGCGCCTGAGCAGCAAGGCTGGCACCACGGTCGGTTTTGGATCTTCGCCCGCCGCCGCGCGCACCGCCGCAAAATCGGCAAACGAGCTGCGAGACAGTGCGACCATCGAGGATGTCGAGACTTGGGGCATTATGTCCGAGCTGTGCGGCCGCATTGGCTCGGTGATTAACTTTAACGCCCTGAGCGTAAACGATCTGGTTCAGATTGCGTATGAGCAGTACCTGCCCAAATACAACAACATGATGGGAAATGGCGCCAAGATGGAGCTGACGGCGGATGCTGTTCGCCTTGCGGCGGAGCGCGCGGTTAAGGAAGGTGCCGGCGCGCGTGGCATGCTCCGCCAACTGCGCCCCCTTATGATGCACGCCTGGAAGGACATGCTGGAAGATGCCCATATTGCCCGTGCGATTTTGGTTGTGCGCGACGGGGATCTTGCGGTTACGTACGAGCGCTCCCATGAGCCGCGGCATTTTTTGCCGGAGAAGATGGGGGAGAACTCGCCCTTGCTAAACGAGAGGGACATTGAAGCCCTGGCGTTGGTGAGCGACTGGATGGAGCATGTGGACGAGGACGAGCATAAGCCGTATCAGCCCGAGTTTGCTTGGCTGGCGGATTTGGTGGACGGTCCGGCGCTCGACAAGATTGTGCAGGGCGGCAAGGTGTCCGAACTTGCCGAGGTGCTGCTGAAAGGCATTCCGTTTGAGGGGCCGCAGCGCGTTGCCGCCAGCGAGTTGCTTAAAGCGTGTGCCTGCTACAACGATGTGCTCTATACCGACAAGGATAAGTGGCGCAACCTTGCCCAGGTGCTTGCGCTCTCCAAATTGGTGTACAAGAATTCGCCCGATTGCTTGCTGAGCCCGCTCGATGTGGTTATGAACGGCACGACTGAGGGCAACGGTTTTCAGGGTCTTGGCGAGTGGATTGATGCCGTAAGTATGGCTGGAAGGCCTTCGCTGGAGAAGTGGCAGTACGTGGCGGCTGGGGAGGCTCTGCGGGTTTACGACCTCTTTAGCAAGCGCCCCGACCAGGTTCAGGAGTCTGCCGCCGATGCATCCCTGATGCGTGTCGCCCTTGCAGCGATCGATGCCGAAGAGCGCGAAGCGTTGGAGCGCGATCTTAAGAACCTGCTCGCTTCGTGCGAGTAGTCGCCGACTGTTTTTCTTTCCTTTCTTTCTTCTCTCAAGCGGCATGGACACTGCCGCCTCGACCGCCCTGCGTGAGTTTTTGTCCGCACGGGATGGTATTCAACACATGTAACAACTAAATCGGAGGTTTGACCATGGCTACGTGGGAACTGAACTGTCAATCGAGCCCGTCGCCTGCGGGCGACAAGGAGTTTGCTCCCTATCTTGCGCGCCAAAAGGCGATGCGCGAGTTTTTTGAGCGTGCGCTGTTTGCCCCCAAGGACCAGGACAACAACGGCCTGTACTTTTTGGGCGCCACAACCGGCTCGGGTAAAAACTACACGGCCGAGCAGGTCACGGCAGACCTGATTGCCGGCGGCTGGGATGAGTCGGGCTGTTTTAATAAATGCCCCGGTCGCCGTACCTTAGTGTTTGTGGTTCCGGGCAAGGACAACCGCGACAACTACGTTGCAAGTGTGCGCAAACTGCTGGTTGACCAGGGCATGAGCTGCGATGAAGCGGCGCGCATGGTGTTCGATCTTCCGCGAGCGGGAGAGAACATCACAAATTGGATCGAGGCCACGTTTGACAAGGGCAGCGTAAGGCCGCGTGATATTCCTTGCCCCTTTGGAACGAAGGACGAGGCCGTTCTTCGCGACATTGCGCACGCGTGGAACAGCGCGATGGAGGTCGCCGATGACCTTTTGGGCCTTTTGGACAAGAAGGAACGCCTGGGAAGCGTTGTCGACCGCCTGACCCCGGGACTGTGGGACAAACTGGCATTGGCAGACGCGAGCCTGCGCCGAGCGGTGAGTCGTGGACGCCAGGGCATCACGCGTGGCATCGAGGAAATTCCCCGGATTTGGCCCTCGGCATTGCTCAACGATAAGCGCACGCCGCATGTGATTGCATGCACGCCGCAAAAGCTCGTCAATAGAATCGATACGGTGACAGGCGCGGGCGTCGTGTTCTTTAACGCAGCGGTTGCCGACGAGTGCCTGTTTATCTTTGACGAGATCGACCACGCGAAGGCCGATATGCTGTCGATGCTGGCGGCGGGACATATGAAATTCCAACCTGACGAGATGCTGCGCATTCTTGACCGTCATTTTAATGGCGGCGTGGTGGACCCTTTGCTGCTGGGAAATCGAGACCAGTGGATGGCGGTCTATACGCATGCCTCGACCTCGGGCGAGCACGAGGGGTCAAACGCGGCAACGGGTAGGGTCTCGCGCACAAGTGTGGAGACGGCTGCCGAAGAGATTGCCAAGAGCGCCCAGCGTATGCAAAAGATGATTGCTGCGTGTATCCAGGACATGGAGCTGCAGCAGCCTTTTGCCCTGTCTGACGAGGCGAAAGACAAGCAGCTCGCCGGTCGTCATCTGTTTGGCAGCGACGATATCTCGGTGGGCGATGGCTTGTCGAATCCCCTGCGCTATGAGCTCGATACTCGCCGCAACCGCAATATGATTACGTCTTGTGGAGCGGACGGGCAGCAGACCGTCAACAAGGCGGTGCGCCGTGCGCGCGGCCTTGTCAGGATGGTGGTGGGCCATCTTGCCCGCTGCGCCACGCTTATGGACAAGCTGTACTACGGCAGCATTTCGTATAAGGACGATCTTTCGCGCAAGAACATCATCGACGCCCTGGGCATTAGGAACGACCAGACCAGCGAGAAATACTTCTGGAATTCGTTGATGCTGGCGCTGTTCTTTAAGGACCGCAAGAACGACGAGATCGATGCCGTTGACGACTCGATGTATGCGCGTGGTGTTGACTACCTGGTGATGGAAACCACCATCGACCATATGTTTACCACGTACCTCACCAACCACGGCATCGAGCGCATGCCCGAGGCGTATCTGGCCTCCATTGCCGCCAAGGCTCCCTGCGTGTGCATGAGCGCCACTTGGAATGCGCCGACCATTAAGAACTTTGACCTGGATTACCTGGACGAAGTGCACGGCGTGGTTCGTAAAGATGCTTGGATTGGCGAGTTCAACCAGGAGATTGTGCGACAGACCAAGCTATTCAACAAGCAGGTGGCAACGGTGTATGACGTCGACGTCGTTTGGGTTGACGAGTCAAAGAAGCTTGCCGGCATGGCGGCCGTGGTCGGCGGTGCCTATGGCGGCGGTATCGTGCCGCCCGACGAGGTGTACGAGCATGCGATGGAATTCTTTGACCAGATTGGCGTGAGTGAAGGACTTGCGGTGCGCCTGCGCCGAGAGATTGCCGACAGGGTGCGCATGAGCGATGCCAAAAACATCGAGTTTGAACTCAAGCGTCTGAGCAAGACCCTCGTTGCCGTGAGCGCTTGGGCGCGTGGTGTGGCGCACAGCGAGCAGCAGGCGGGAGCGATCTTTACGACGCGCCACATGGGAAACCATGGCGAATTCAATAGCTTGGCGCTGGATCTTGCCCGCGAAATCGTTGCCGAACTGGTGATTAGGAACGTTAAGCATCCCGAGGCCTCGTACGAGGAATCGCTCGAGGAGGCCAAGGATATGGTGCCGTGCTTTAATTCTGCCGGCTGGGAGGAGGGCTGGCGCGGCGCCCAGAAACGTCTGCAGAACGGCGAGCCGACCCTGATGTTTATCAACCTTGCCGCGGGTGGTTTTTCCAAGAACCTTAAATACGAGGTGCCGGAGAGCCTGCGCAGCACGGTGTGTCAGGTCGATTGTGGTTTTGACAACGCTGAGCGACATCCCAAGATGGATCTCGATTTTCTGTACGTGGAGTCGCCCAGGAGCCGCTTGACCTGGGGAGTCGACATGAGCTCAAAGAAGTTTGACCAGCAGGCGCTGCTTGGCGTGGTCGAACAGGAGGAGCTCGTGGCGCGCGGTGAGATCCTGTTTATCCAGAAGCGCCATCGCGTGCGCACGGTGCTGGCGGGCACCGACGGAAAACTGCCGGTGCGCGACACCCTCTCTTACCAGGTCGAAGGTGCTCGCATCGTGGCGCAAGCCGTGGGCCGCTTAATGCGTACGAGCGTAAAGATGCCGCACGTGCAGGTGATGCTCGATCGCGAAATCGCCGGCGATTGCGACTTTTCGTTCCTGCACGATTTGCCGATGGGTTACGAGTTGGAGCAGGTGGTTGGCGCCTGTGCGGCCGTCAACAATCACATGGCGGACAAGAAGCAGCACGCTGCTAGCAGGCAGCAGAACCTTGCTGCCTTTAGGAACAACCTGGCGAAAGAGAAGCACGAAAAGCTGGCATGGAGGGTTACCTCGCTCGATGCGCGCGAGGAGGACCTGGCCGCCTTTGATGACGAGCGCGACTTTTATCTGCATCATTTTTGCCTGCCGTGGGAAGATCTCGCGCATTATCCTGCACGCAAAAGCACTGCGCTGCACATGCCGTACGCCGCGAGTGGCTATGCGTATGCGCAGGGCGGAGTGTGTAAGGTGCCGCATTTTGAGTTTCCCAGCCATGAGGGTGAACCTGTTGAGCAGATTGCTGCCCGCCTGGAGGAGTGCTGCCGCTACGACGAGGGGTTAAAGGGCGCGACGGTTCGCCAGGTAAGCCAGGCGGCGGCCCGCGTGCCCGAGTTGCTGTCGATTCGGGAGGTGCGCGAGCGTTGGTCGCGCGACGGGGTGCCCGCGATACTGCAACCGGCGGCGACGGCGCACATGACGCCCTATATGTTTCAGGCGGTGTACCTGGGAGAACTGGGAGAGTCTGCCGGTAGGGCCATCTTTGAGGCGTATTACGACGGCCGCTACTCGCTTGCTCGTGGCGATGCGGCTCATGCCGAGACGGGCGGCGATTTTGAGGTGCTCGATGCCGCTGGCAATAAGACCGGGGTGTGGATCGATTTTAAGCACTATCGCATCGGCGCCTACGAGACCTACAGGAGCTCCGGCGGCGAGACTACGGATGCCGAGCGCTTTAAGGCAAAGGCTCAAAAAGTTGGGGCGAAGCGCCTGTTGATCGTCAATGTTTTGGCCGATGAGGCGGCGCTGGAGCTCCGTCAAAAGCCAATCGATGACGAGGGGATGGTGTTCTCCTTCCCCTATATGGCAGCTGATGGTGCAATCAATCTGGAGATGATGGAGGCGATCGGACGTGCAATCGAAGCATAGGCAGCCGTGTGACCTGGGTGACATCGCGGTGTCCGAGCTCGTATTGCAGCTCGATGCCGCCGCGGCCGAGGAGCGCTACTCGGTCTTTTGGTGCAACGTCGGCGATGCGGGCAAGCATGCCGTGGCAAGCTTTATGGCCGATGTGTGCCAGACGGGTAAGGTCGTCGCGCTTACGCAGCTGGCGGACAACCGCGTCTTTCTGATGGTCAAGGCGGGTGCGCAGACGGGCGACCTGAGCGCCTCGCTCGGCCATGAGCAAATGGTTCCGATTCGTACGCATTGGAACGAGTTGGATGACTATGTTGCGCTGCGCCTGCTGTTTAACTCGTGTTCGCAGTTTGAGGGGATTGAGGACGAGATCCCCAACGACACGGGGCACCTGTATGCCATAAGCGCCAAGGGTGCTCGCCGCGACGCCATTGAGGAGGCCGGAAGGGGTCCTGCCAAGATTGAAACGGTCGAGAGCGTTATCAACGAAGACTGCACCTTCGAACTTAAGATCCGGACGTTTACCAAGCGCCGGGTACTCATCGCTCGTGCGGCAGGCGACAAGTTAGAACTCGAGAAGATCAACAGCCAGGTTGGTTACAGGCTGTCACCTGTGGCTACGGTGGTGCTGGCTCACGGACAAAGCGACGAGTACATCCTGCGCCGTGCCAAGGGCGATAAGCCGTCCAAACGTCGTGACCTTACGTTTTCGGCCCAGGCGGAAAAAGTCGCCTATACCAAGAAGGGCATCCTGTACCGAGAGCTGCAGATTCTTGAGCGCCGGTACAGCGATTTTGCCCAGATATCGCTCAGGGAGTATCCGCGTAAGAGTTTCTACGAGGTTCTAAAAAGCGAACGCTATGCCCGCGTGGTTGCGGCGCGTTCGGTGGGGCAGCGGGTTGTGGTGTCGCATGCGAGCGACAGGCTGGATGGGATGGCGCACCAGTTGGTCGATCGGCTCAACGATTCCTCGTGGGGCGTGCGCGCGTCGTATGGCGGCGGGGCCATCGATCCGCTGGCATGGAATATCGTCATGGTGCCCAACGAGGTTGCCGAGGACGATGGCTATGCCTTGCATGCTGGTGTGGTTGAGCAGCATGTGACGCCGGATGTGTGCGAGTCGCTGGTCAAGGCGGCATCGAATACAAAGGTGCGGGGTGCCCAGGAGGGAGTCCTGGGAGCCATACTCAAAGAGCTGCTGGTAAAGCAGGACGTTGCCGACGGCCGGGTGAGGGCGTTTAACCTTGACTCTTTTGGCGTTGAATCGGTGACGGTCTGCGGCGTGGTCAATGTCCCGCGCAAGAAGAAGGACAAGATTGAGCTGGATGCGCGCCTTGCGACGTTGACGATTGCTGCTGACGGGGCCATGGGCTACGCCTCGCATCCCATCGAGGACGGTCCCACGGACGAGATGGAGCTTGAGCTGTTGACGGCCGACGGTAAGCTCGACAAGGATGCCTATATCTTTGACGTGCGGGCGGGTGGACAGTCTATGCTCGCGCGCGTGCGCGATACGGGCTTGACGACCTTCTCTAACAACTTTGCGACTCTGGTGCGCGATTGCCAGCTTACGGGTAGAGCGGGTCGTAAGAAGGAGTTTTTCGAAAGCTACAACTCGCCCTATTACGGCATTGGAACGTTCGAGCGTGCAGGGCTGACCTGCTATTTTGTTGGCGTCAACAACGGCATCAAAGAGGATGTGGCAACGGCGATTCACGTGCGCTCGATCGAGATCCTCGAAGGTGACGATCTGTCCGAGCTGCTGGTTCAGCTGGTCAATGTGGGGCTTTCGCGCCACGGGGCTCCCTCTAGGTGGCCGATTCCGGTGAAGTATCTCAACGAATATGCCGCGCGTAAGGGCGCGACGGGGGAGTCTGGCATTTGCTCCTGAGGGAACAGATTCGTTATAGGTTGATTTCCGATCTCAGCCGAACACATTGAGCAAATAGGCCATTCCCGCAGCTAGCCGAACGCCCCCGCGGCCCCTCCTGGGGTCCGGGGGCGGCATTTCCCCAGTTGAAGGAACGGTGGAGATGTGTTTCGATGGGTCCGGTGGCCATGCTCCGCCCGCCGCCCGGCACCTCTTCCCAGACTCAGCCGGACGGTCGGTCCGTCTATTCCGTTTTGCCTTCAGGCTAGGCCAGCGGGGCATCGCCCCTCTCTGCGCGCGCCCTCTCGATGAGGCCCGGCGTCAGGTCGAGTTCGCCGAGCGCCACGTCCCCCACGCCGTAGGCGTCCAGCAGCGCCGCCGCGTCCTCCCCGAGCATCGCCCTGAAGGCGCGGGCGGGCGTCGAGAAGCCGAGCGCGCCGCGGGGCTCGGAGTTCGCGTGCGACATGGCCAGCGCCAGGTCCGCCGGGGCGAGCCGGTCGAACCTGAGCCCGGTGCCCTTGGGCAGCAGCTTCCTTATCTCGACGTGGTTTCGCTCGCAGGCGCCCTTC
>OFOU01000743.1_pt1 | contig 24058 bp, 25 predicted proteins | sample 1542061 | NCBI WGS metagenome assembly OFOU01 (sample SAMN04209239, study PRJEB22552) | human gut metagenome | biome: gut; material: feces | host: Homo sapiens | place: USA: Oklahoma
TTATTGATTTTAGATATAGTATCAGCATTGATTTTTAATAAAATTGATTATTTTTATATTTTTATAGATTTTTTATTTATTATCGGATTTTTTACAAAGATTATTAATAAAAATTAAAATACTATAATAATATTCATTTATTAAAGTAAAAATTTTAATCAATTTATAGAAAGAGTTGATTTTTATGAAAAAGAATAATTGTATTAATTTAATTTTAAAATCTATTTTTCGATTTATACAACTTTATCTTATCTTTGCTGCTGCAAACGTAGTATTTGATAATAATTTTAACTTATTAAATTTATCCTCTATTTCTTTAGATAATTTAACTTTTGATATACTATTTTTCATTATTATAGTATTTATTGAATTTAAAGATAGATTTTCTTTAAAAGATAAGGAGTGATAGTTCATGTTGTTTGAAAAATTTTTTGATAAAATAAACGAAAAATATATAGATAAAATAAATTTTGAAAGTGTATTTAAAATTGCTATCTGGGCTATGAGTGCATACATTCCACTAGCAATTTTTATATCTATTATTTCTGGCGATAAATCACTAATACTAAAAATCAATAGTCCTATAGCGTATTTAAAAATTTTTATACTTTTTGTACTTTGCTATATTTTATCTTATTTAGCAATAAAGAAAGGACCTTTTAGTAATGATAGTAATATTAATTGGAATAACATCCTTTTAATTCATTGGGATTCTATTATTTTAATATATCTTCCAGTTAGTTCTTTAGTTGCGATGATTTTTAAAGATTTATCACTTTTAAAACCATACGAACCATTATCATATTTTAAAATATTCGTATGTATTGTATTTTCTTACATATTAGCTTATATCAACTTAAAACGTTCTAAGAAAAGAGATTAACACATATAAAAAGACCAACAGATTATCGATTTTAATCCGTCGGTCTTTTATTATCTATTATTTATTTCATCTAAATATATTTCCTCGGAAATAATTCCATCTCTATACAATCTTTCTATCCGATCCTCAAACATCTGCATTCCGTATTTCTTGCCAGTTTTTATCATATCATCTATACTCTCATCCTTTCCCTCTCTTATCATAGCTGCTATTGAGTTTGTATTTTTCATAATTTCAAATATAGCTCTTCGTCCATTATTTACTTTTACAAGTCTTTGAGAAAATACATATCTAAGCTGATTAGCCAAAAACCCCCTTATCTCTTTATGCCTTTCAGCTTCAAATAGATTCACTATCCTATCTATTGCCTCAGACGCTTTAGATGTATGAACTGTAGATAGTACAAGATGTCCTGTTTCAGATGCAGAAAGCGCAGTTTCAACAGTCTTTTTATCCCTTATCTCCCCAATCATTATAACGTCTGGATCTTGTCTTAAAGATGATTTCAATCCATCTAAAAAATCTACGGTATCTTTTCCACATTCTCTTTGACTTATTATACTTTTATCACTCTTATGCAAATACTCTATAGGCTCTTCCAATGTGATAATATGTTTCTTTGATGTTTTGTTTATTCTATCTATTATCGCAGCAAGAGTAGTACTTTTCCCACTTCCAGTTGCTCCAGTTATTAATATTATTCCACTTTTTAAATCACCAGAGCTACATACTATATCTGGAATATTTAATTCCTTTGCTGTTTTTACATGACCTGGAATCAGCCTAATGGATATACAATCTCCCTCATTCCGTCTATAGATATTAACCCTTATTCTAAAAGAGTTTGTATCCTCTTTTTTACATACATCTACATCATTTTCTATATTATTATTTTTTATATCATCATTTTCTACTTCATTTTCTAAATCTACAAAGTCAAAATCTCTAGAAAAATCTATCTCTCCACATTCTTCATCAAGATATTTTTCATATCTCTTTCTAAGCTTAGATTCATCACTTCCTATTAAATCATCACAAAACTTCCTACAATTATAACTATCTACAACTTTTGATGAATACCTAGTTAGCTCCCCATCAACTCTCAAAGTTATATAATCGTTGCAAATTATGTGAATATCAGATGCATTAAATCTTTTAGCATTTAAAATTATTTCTTTTATGTTCATAATTCACCTCTCAAATAATTTATAATAGATAAATTTTTTTATTATTAAATAAATTTATTTTATCTATTTTATTTCCTCTATTCATATAATCTACAATTATATTCTTTTTTACACATTTTTAAGAAACAAAAAAGAGGAGATAACTCCAAATAGTCTGTCTGTCGCCTGAATAGGCGCAAGTACTATTTGAGTTACTCCTCTTCCTACTTACTTATATTCAATTAGAATAATTCACTTACTGATTTGTTGCTGAATATTTTATCTATAGCTTCTGCAAATATAGGAGCTACTGATTTAACTTTTATTTTTTCTATCTGTTTTTCTTCTGGTAACTGTATAGTATCAAGAACAACTAATTCTTTCATTGAAGAATTTTCTATTCTTTCTATAGCTGGACCTGATAAAACAGCGTGTGTACAGCAAACGTAAACATCTTTAGCACCGAATTTTTTAACTGCTTCAACTGCATTTACTATTGTTCCTGCAGTATCTATCATATCGTCAAGAAGTATTACGTTTTTACCTTCAACCTCACCTATTAAGTTCATAACTTCACATACATTTGGTCTTGGTCTTCTTTTGTCTATTATAGCTATTGGCACTTCACCATTTAATGAATTAGCAAATTTTCTAGATCTTGTAACACTACCAAGGTCAGGAGATACTACTACTAAATCTTCTATATTTTTTTCGTTGAAGTATTCAGATAGTAATGGACCACCTAGTAAGTGATCTAGAGGTATATCGAAGTATCCCTGTATCTGAGATGCATGTAAGTCCATAGTTAAGACTCTATCTGCACCAGCTGCTACTATTAAGTTAGCAACTAATTTAGCTGTGATTGGATCTCTTGCTTTCGCTTTTCTGTCCTGTCTTGCATAACCATAGTATGGTATTACAGCAGTTATTCTTCCTGCAGATGCTCTCTTAAGTGCATCTATCATTATTAATAGTTCCATTAAGTTGTTGTTTACCGGACTGTTAGTAGACTGAACAACGAAAACGTCACAACCTCTTACAGTTTCATTCATATTAACACATATTTCACCATCGCTGAATGTTCCAACTTCACAGTCAAGAACTGATACGTTTAACTGTTTAGCTATTTTTTCAGCAAGTTCTTTAGATGCGTTACCGGCAAGTATTTTGATTTCGCTACCGCTAGTATTCATTTAGTTAACCCTCCAAACATTTTAACAATATATAACTATTTAAACCAAAAGTTTAAAAAGAAATCAAGTTTAATTAATATCCCAAGATATTATTTTTTATTTTTTGCTTTTTCTTCAGATAATTTCTTATCTCTAGCTTCTTTTTTATCCATCCAGTTTTCTTTTATGCACTGTCTTTGTCTTGCTATTGCAAGTGCTCTTCCTGGAACATCATCTGTTATTGTAGAACCAGTAGCTATATATCCCTGTTCTTCAACAGTAACTGGAGCTACTAGATTTGAGTTTGATCCTATAAATGCATTGTCTTTTACTACTGATTTAAATTTATGTACACCATCGTAGTTTACAAATACAACTCCACATCCTACGTTTACGTTTTTACCTACTTCAGCATCTCCTATGTAAGATAAGTGTGATGCCTTAGATCCATCGCCGAATTTAGCATTTTTGATTTCAACGAAATCTCCTACTTTACATCCATTTCCTACATCTGCTTTAGGTCTTAGGTATGCATATGGTCCAACTTTTGTATTTTCTCCAACTTTAGCTTCTAATAAAGTAGATATTTTTATTTCTGTTCCATCTCCAACTATTGAATCAGTTATTGATGAATTCATACCTATTATACAGTCAGAGCCTATTTTTGTTTTACCAACTAAATTAACTCCTGGGTATACTATTGTATCATTTCCTATTTCTACATCAGCTTCTATATATGTAGTATCAGGATCTATCATAGTTACACCATTTGCCATGTGGAATTCATTTATTCTTTTTCTCATAGCTTTTTCAGCCTGAGAAAGCTGTAATCTTGAGTTTACACCCATTAATTCTTCTATTGAAGAACCTGCAAATGCTCCAACTTTTAGAGATTTATCTCTCATTACTTTTATAGCATCTGGAAGATAGTATTCTCCCTGTGCATTGTCGTTGTTTATTTCTTTTAAAGCTTCTTTTAGGCTTTTACCGTTGAAGCAGTATATTCCTGAGTTTATTTCTTTTACTAGTTTTTCTTCTTCACTAGCATCTTTATGTTCTACTATCTTTAGTAGGTCATCATTTTCATCTCTTATTATTCTTCCATATCCTGTAGGGTCGTCTACTATTGTTGAAAGAACTGTAGTATGACAGTTGTTTTCTACATGGTATTCGAATAATTTTTTAAGAGTATCTTCTTTTATAAGTGGAGTATCTCCACATAATACTACTATAGTATCTTCGTCTTCTATATATTCTTCAGCCATTCTTACAGCATGTGCTGTTCCTAGCTGCTCTGTCTGCATAACTGTTATTATATCGTCTGAAAGTCTTTCTCTTACGGCTTCAGCTCCATGCCCAAGAACTACTATAGTTTCTTCTACTCCTGATTTTTTAGAAGTATCAACTACATGGTTTACCATCTCTTTACCACATACTTTATGTATTACTTTTGGGTATTTTGATTTCATTCTTGTTCCCTTGCCCGCAGCAAGTATTATTGACTTAAATTTCATTTAACATCTCTCCATTGACTAATTCGTTTATTTTTTTGAAATATTTAATTTAATAAAAAATCGCATTATTATCTTTAAATATATCACTTTTTGTGCTAAATGTACATATCTTCCGTATCTTCTTCTGGTTCAGTATCCGCTAAAATATCTCTATTTGGTTCAACTATTATTTCATTTCCCTGTACATCAAGCTGAATTAATGATATATAGTCCTCAACCATTTTTTCTTCTGGTTTCATAGTAGATATAAATACACCTATTCCTATTACTTCCGCACTAAATTCTTTCATTAGGTCTATCATACCTTTAATAGTTCCTCCACCTCTCATGAAGTCGTCTATTATTATAACTTTGCTATCTGGTTTAAGAGCTTTTCTAGGTAAGCTCATACTTTCTAATTTTCCGCTGTTCCCACTTACATATGTCATACTAAGTGTAGGTCCTTCTGATACTTTTATGTCTTTTCTTATGATTACTAATGGTAAATTCATAGCATTTGCAGTCATAAGAGCCATTGGAATACCTTTAGTTTCCATTGTAACAACATAATCAGCATCAGTATAATCTATATTAGAGGCAAATATCTTTCCTATTTTTGAAACTGTTCCAGGATCATAGATAAGGTCTATTAGGTATAAAAATCCACCTGATAATATTCTTCCTTCATCTTTAATTCTGTTGCAAAGTTCCATTAGAAATTCTGCATTTTCTTGTTTAGATGTTTTTGGTATGTATTTTACTCCACCAGCCGCTCCTGATATTGTTATTACTTTTCCTAAATGTAGTTTTTCAAATACACTTTTAACAACAAGAAGATCTTCACTTATTGTAGACTTAGCTGCATTAAACCGATTTGTAAAATAGCTAAGAGTGTATATTTTGTTCGGGTTATCAGATAGTATCTTTACTATCGCTCCTATTCTTTCCGTTCTTTTAAATTTCATAATCTATTTCCCCCTGCTGATTCTTAATCGCCGTTAAAACTGATGCACAACAAATTTACTTGTGATATAATAATTACTATGTTGATAATACAGTTTTGTTTTTTGTATAATTTCTTGTGTTCGAGAAATATCGCACATTATCTTATTATATCACAAAAACGTTCGATTGTATTACTTTATATATAAAGAAAGGGTTGTTTTTATCATGAATATACATTTCATAGGAATCGGCGGAATCAGTATGAGTGCATTAGCTGAAATCTGCCTTAATAAAGGATATCATGTTTCAGGTTCTGACTCTCAGGAATCACCTATGACAGAAAAACTTAGAAACCAAGGTGCTGAAATATTTATAGGACAGAGAAAAGAAAATATTTCAGACGATGTAAACATGGTTGTTTATACAGCTGCTATACACCCTGATAATGAAGAGCTTATGGCTGCTAGAAAGAAAAATAAACTAATAGTAAATAGAGCTGCTTTTTTAGGCCAGATAATGAGAGAATATAAAAACTCTATTGCAGTATCTGGTACTCACGGAAAAACATCTACAACATCAATGCTTTCAGCTATATTTGAATACGCTGACTTAGATCCTACAATACTTGTTGGAGGAAACTTAAGTATGATAGGTGGTAATGTCAAAATAGGACATTCTAATCACTTTATAACAGAAGCTTGTGAATACGTAGATAGTTTCCTAAACTTCAATCCAAAAATATCTATAGTTTTAAATATAGAAGAAGACCATCTTGACTATTTCTCAGGAATAGATGAAATCAAAGCTTCATTCAATAAATTTGGTAAGCTTTTACCTCCTGATGGATACTTCATAATAAATGGAGATGATGAAAACACAGCTGATATACTTTACGATGTAAAAGCTACAGTTATAAAATACGGTAGCAATAAAGATAACGATGCTGTAATCAAAAATATAGAATTTGATGAACTTGGATGTGGTATATTCGATTTAGTTTACAATGGAGAAGATTTAGGCAAATTTGAATTATCTGTTCGGGGACTTCACAACATATACAATGCTGTTGCAGCAATAATAACTTCTATAGTATCTGGTATAGATGTAGAAACTATAAAAAGAAATATTAAGAAATATAGAGGTGTTGGAAGAAGATTTGAGTTTAAAGGAAAATACAACGGAGCAACTATTGTAGATGACTACGCTCACCATCCAACAGAACTAAAATCTACTCTTTCTACAGCTAAGAGAATTAAAAAGAATAGATTATGGTGCATATTCCAACCTCATACATATTCAAGAACTAAATCACTACTTAATGAATTCTCAGATGCTTTCTTCGCAGCTGATAAAGTTATCGTAACTGATATATACGCAGCTAGAGAAACTGACCCTGGTGATATTCACTCTACAGATTTAGTTGAAAAACTATATCACAACAATATAGATGCTAAGTACATAAAAGAATTTGACGATATAGTAGAATATCTTGCTGACAATGTAGAACCAGACGACTTTGTAATAACTGCAGGTGCTGGTCCTATATTCAAAGTTGCTGAAACTCTTGTTGCTAAGGGAAATCAAAATAAATAACAAAAAATCAAAGGAGCAATCGAATTTTTTTCGATTACTCCTTTTTTATTACTCTTTAAATATATTCTCTTTTATATATTTGTACATATCATTGTAAACTTCATAGTAAGCCACGTATTCCCCATTTTTACCAGAGATTATTTTTATATAATTAGGTCCCATAGTATCAATTCTTATACTAAATCCTTCTCCATCTATATAAATGCTGTAGTTATATTTACTCTTATCTCTCGCTTTTTCTGGCTGAACTTTTCCGACATGTCTTTTGTATCTCATCTTACTCACAAGATTATTGTACTTCCATTTATGGATATTTTTAACATCCTGTCCTTTCGAAATATGTACACTCTTCCATTTCTTGTCATTTATTGCAAAATCAAAAGAAGTATAAATACTTTCATTTATTACCTTTTCAAAATCCTTCTTTTGAGAAACAGGAATTTTGTAGAACTCTTCCTTCTCTACTGTGTATACTTTTAAGAAATCTAAATCTGTAGAAAATTTAATCCCATTTGAAGAATATCCACTATATGTAGGCTCAAACGAAATAGCATTTCTAACTCTGCTAAATTCATTAAAATAGTATTTATAGTCTGTCCAACGATCTTTTTCTATTTTTATATTGGTATCCGTTTTTTTGTCTGAAATATATACCTTTCTACTAGACTCTAGCTGTGATAATAGAGGTAATGTGCTATCCGCCACATTTTCCTCCCGCACAAGTTTGTTATCCTCTTCTTTTGTGTCGATTTTAGAGGCTGCAAAAAATCCTATTATATATATACTAAAGAACGCAATTAATCCTACAACTATGTAAAATCTTAACTTTGATTTCTTTTTTTTAGTAGCCAATATGCCTCCCCCCTTCTAAAAACATCCTTTTGGGGAATGTTATATATTTTTGTTTATTATATTAGAAAGGTTAGCAAATTCTTCTATGCTAAGAGTTTCCCCTCTTCTTTTTTCATCTATTCCAGCTTCTGCAAGTACTTCTTTTATCTTAGCTTTATCTAAAACTCCCATACTAGATAGTGAGTTTAAAAGAGTTTTTCTTCTCTGACCAAAAGCTGCTTTTACAGTTTTGAAGAATAACTGCTCATTGTCAGCCTTGTATTTTTTCTCTTCTCTTATATGTAGTCCTATAACTGTAGAGTCTACCTTAGGCTGTGGTATAAACATATGTCTTGGAGCTTTTGCAACTATTTCAGTATCGCAGTAGTACTGAACTGCAACAGATAGTGCTCCATAATCCTTTGTAGATGGCACTGCGTTCATTCTGTCTGCAACTTCCTTCTGAACCATTACAACTATATCTGTAACAGGTATATCTTCTTCTAAGAATTTCATAACTATTGGAGTAGTTATGTAATATGGAAGGTTTGCAATTAATTTTACAGGACCTCCAGAAAGTTTTTCATCTACTAATTTGTTTATATCTACTTTTAATATATCTTCGTTTACTACTTCTGTATTATCAAAATCTGCTAAAGTTTCTTTTAATATCGGTATAAGGTTTTTATCTATTTCAACAGCTACAACTTTTTCAGCTCTTTTAGCCATTTCTCTAGTAAGTGTACCTATTCCAGGTCCAACTTCTATTACCTTATCTCCTTCTTTAACTCTAGCTCCATCTATTATCTTGTCTATTACATTATCGTCTATTAAAAAGTTCTGTCCTAATGATTTTGAAAATTTAAATCCGTGTTTATCTACTATATCTTTTGTCGCTCTATGCGATGAAAGTCTATCCATAATTCCTCCTAATTTTTATAAATTTTGTCCTTAATCTGAACAATCTCTGATTATTTTTCTATTTCTTTTAATGCTTTTTCAAATTCTTCTCTTGTCACACCGTAGTTGTTTAATCTACTTAAAAACTGCTTAGCATTTCCATAGCCTATTCCTAAAAGCTGTCCCATTTTATCTCTTCTAAACGATGCATCGTCATTTCCTATTAATCCATTTAAAAGTAAATCTTTCTGTGAAAATTCATTTCTATTTTCTGTGCTTTCAGTTCTAACTCTTTCAAGTGCAGCTCTTATGCTCTCTGGAGTAGCATTTTCTATACCTATATCGCCGTCTTTTTTAGCTTCTTCTCTAGGTAAGAATGCGTGCTTACATCCTGGAACCTCCGCTGTTATTGTTTTTCTAATTTTTTCTCCAGCAAAATCTGGATCAGTAAATATTATTACTCCTCTTCTTTTCTGAGCTTCTTTAATTCTCTCCATTACTCCTTTTGGAAATCCAAATCCACCAGTTGTAATAAGCTCAGCATCTACTGCTCTCTTTACAGCAGTAACGTCATCTCTTCCTTCTACTACTATTATTTCTTTTATCATATTTTCTTCCTTACTATTTTATTTTTTATGACTATTAATTTTCGTCTGCAGGATATACTAAGTCTATCTGTCTTCTAACTTCATCCATTATTTCCATAACGATTAAAGTATTTTCTAATGTGTTTATATCAGACTCTTTCTTTCCTTCTCTTAAAGATTTCATAAATTCTTTAACAGCAAAATATATACTATCTACTTCAAATTTTTCATCCTTTTCTACTTCTAACTCAGCTGTTATATCTTCTACTCCACCTTTTCTGTACTCTACTCTTACATCTCCAAATGTACTTATCTTATCTACTACAATGCTTCCGTCTTCTCCCTGGATTTCTGTAGATATATTAGAATGAGTAATTTTTGAATATCTTATATCCGCTAACATATCATCGTATTCAAGAATTATACTTCCTTCTCCATCTACACCAGTAGATAATTTTACAGCATTTGCTTTTAAGCTATTTGGTCTTCCGAATAAATTTACCATTGGATGTATGCAGTAAACTCCTATATCCATAAGTGCTCCATTTGATAATTCTCTTTTAAATGCATTTAAAACTATACCTTCTTTGAATTTATCGTATCTTGATGAATACTGGCAGTAGTTTGCAGAGTATCTTCTTATAGTGCCTAGTTTGCATAAGTTATTTTTAACGCTCTGGAAGTTAGGAGTACAAGTAAGTCTCATTTCTTCCATTAATAAGACATTGTTTTCTCTTGCACATTTTACCATTTCCTCTGCATCTCTTTTGTTTGTGGCAAATGGTTTTTCACATAGTACATTTTTTCCATTGTTCATGCACAGTATAGCCTGTTCTTTGTGCATAAAGTTTGGTGAAGCTATGTATATCGCATCTATCTCGTCACATTTTGACATAGCATCTAAATCATCAAAGAATAACTTTGCTCCATGCTTTTTACCAAATTCTTCCGCTTTTTCAATGCTTCTTGAATAAACAGCCTTTATTTCAAATCCATCCAGTTTTTTTCCAGCTTTTATAAACCACTCTGTTATAGCACTAGTTCCTACTACACCAAATCTAACTGTTGTCATATTTATTCTCCTTTTTAGATATTTATATAATTTATTTTAGTTTTTCAATTTTAGTCAAATCTCTTTAGTTACATTATTATATTATAACACTACTAAGCCATTTCAAGCATTATTATATTGTTTTCTTTAGCAAAAAATAAGAAATCACCTGCTGTAAATTCTATATTTACACAACAGGTGACTATTTTATTCTTCTATTTTTTTATTTAATAACTCTAAGAGTTCTTTTTCTTTTAGGTTTTTAACGCCTTCTCTAAAATCTTCATGCATAAGTAGTCTTGATAGTTTTGCTAATATCTTTAGATGAAGATTATCTTTGCTTTCTTTTGGGACAGCAATTAAAAATACCGTATCAACTTTTTCTTTTTCAGATGTCCAATCTATATCGTTTTTAAGTCTAGATATTGCTACACAAGGTTTATTTACTCCAATACTTTGACTGTGTGGCAATCCAATTCCATAGCCTATGTAAGTTGGGTACTTGCTTTCTCTTTCTACAACATCTTTAAAAAACTTCTCTTTATCGTTAAGATAATTTTCTTGTTCCAATTTTTCTATTATAGTTTTTATTGCTTCTTCTTTTGAATCTGCTTTTAAATCAGATAGTATTAAAAAATCTATTTTTTCAGCCATGCTTCCACGTCCTCTAAAGAATCCATTACTTTAAATATCATTTCTTTCATCTCTTCATCTGGCTTTTTATAATCTGGAACCATTATACATCTAAATCCACCTTTGTAAGCCGCTTCCACTCCAGATTTTGAATCCTCTATTACAATACATTCTTCTGGTTTAAGACCTAATTTTTCAGCTGCTTTTAAGAATATCTCTGGATTTGGTTTAGATTTATTTACTTCATCTCCACAGATTACACAATCAACCATTTCATCGAAATGTAAAAACTTCATTCTATTAGCCATCTTCCATCTAGCTGTAGATGTTGCAATTGCGCTTTTATATCCATTTTCTATAAGGTATTTTAAAAGACTTTCAAATCCTTTTTTAACACCTGGTTTATTTTCTTCTAAGTAATCAATAACTGCTTGACCTTTTTCTAAATAATAGTCTTTAATCGGTACATCTTCACCATATATTTCTTTAAGACATTTAAGAGTTTCTTCACTATTTTTTCCCATAAGTAAGATATGTTTTTCTCGATCCATTTCAATTCCATGGCTCTTTAATGTTTTTTCCCAAAACATTAGTGAAAGTGTTTCTGTATCAAGGATTACACCATCCATGTCAAATATTACACCTTTTACGTCTTTCATATTCCACCTCTTTTAAATGAAATCTCCCTAGTATCTAGGATATTAGGGAGATTTCATTATTTATATACTATTTTTATTACACTCTTGATAGTATGAATTCACATTTTCCTTCTACTGAATATTTTCCATTCTCAGCTGGTATAAATATACTATCACCTTTTATAAATTCTAATTCTGTATCTCCCATAACTAGTTTTCCGTTTCCTTCTGTTATGATTACAGAGTTGAATGATTTTTCATCTATTTCTACTTCTGCTTTAGTTTCTACTTCATATTTTAGAGTAGTGAAGTATTTGCATTCACTTAATAATACTCTTGTGTATCCGTCGAATTTTTCTAATTCTCCCATTGGTTCTGCACTCTTAGCATTTGGAGTAAGATTTGTTACATCTATCGCTTTATCTACATGTAATTCTCTTGGTTTTCCATCTGCTCCAAGTCTACCGAAGTCGTACACTCTGTAAGTTGTGTTTGAATTCTGCTGTATTTCGCATATTACAAGACCTGCACCTATAGCGTGTATTGTTCCACTTTCTATGAAGAATACATCACCTTTTTTAACTTCAACTTTGTTTAATACTTCTAGTATTGTGTCGTTTTTTATTCTATCTGCAAATTCTTCTTTGCTTATTTCTTTATTTACACCATAGTATAAAGAAGCTCCTTCTTCAGCTTCTAGTACGTACCACATTTCTGTTTTTCCGTATTCTTTTTCAACTCTTAATGCGTATTCATCATCTGGGTGAACCTGTATAGAAAGTGATCCTTTAGCATCTATGAATTTTATAAGTATTGGGAAGAATTCAAAACTATCGCAATTAGTTCCTAATCCTTTAGCACCTAATTTTTCTACATATTCTCCAAATTTTAATCCTTTAAATTCTCCAGAATCAACTATACTCTGTCCATTTTTGTGGTTTGATAATTCCCAGCTTTCTGCTATTTTATCGAAATCACAATCTTTGTTGTACTCATCTCTTAATTTTGTACCACCCCATAAGTAATCCTGGAATGCTGGTTTTAATTTTACTGGTTTTAACATGGCAGTTCTCCTTTAGATTTATTTTAATATAATTTATTTCATATAATTACTTAAACGTACTTATGATTTTTTTCATTATAACATCTGCTTTTTTGATAACATCAGATGTACTCATTCTAATAACTTTCTTTCCTTCAAATCTATGCTCATTTATTATCGGCATATCATTTGTAAGAATAACACATACTGCATTATTTATATCTTCTTGAACTAGCTCATTTTCAATACCAATAGAGCCTTGTGTTTCAACAGATATATCAATATTATACTTCTTTGCCACTACCTCTAATGCTTCGGCTGCCATATAAGTATGAGCTATCCCAGATGAACATGCTGTCACTGCTACAACCTTCATACAAATACCTCTCCTATCTCAATTATCTTATTATACTATCTAAACTATTATAACTCTAACAAACCCTTTTTTCTACACATCTACAAGATTTATAAATAGTATAACGTTTCCAATTTCAAAAAAGGCCGTTGCAAAATTGCAACAGCCTTAGTTTTATTTAATTCCGAAGAATTTCATTGCATTTTCTTTTGTTACTCTACATACCTCTTCATAAGATATTCCTTTTTCGTAAGCTATTTTTTCAGCTACAAAAGTTACTAGTGAAGGGTCATTTCTCTTTCCTCTATGAGGAACTGGAGCCATGTATGGAGAATCTGTTTCTATCATAAGTCTTTCAAGAGGAATTTCTCTAACTACCTCAACTGTCTTTCTATTATTTTTGAAAGTAACAGTTCCTGGTATTGAAAGATAGCAGCCCATCTTAACATATTCTCTTGCAAGCTCAACTTCTCCACTATAGCAGTGAAGTAGACATCCTGTTTCAGCTGCCTTTGTTGATTTTATTATTTCCATTGTATCTCCATGAGCATCTCTGTCATGTACGATAAATGGTAATTTTAATTCATTGGCAAGCTCAATCTGTCTTTTAAACCATTTTTTCTGAGTTTCTCTAGGAGATAAATCGTAGTAATAGTCTAATCCTATTTCCCCTATAGCAACTACCTTTTCATTTTCTAAAGCATATTTTCTTAATAATTCTATATCTGCTTCAGTCATATTTTCAACGTCGTGTGGATGTACTCCAACTGCGGCGTATATAAAGTCGTGTTTGTTGGCTAGCTCTATAGCAGTTTTAGATGTTTCCATATCAGCGCCTGGGTTAACTACATAGTCTAGTCCTTTTTCTTTTAAAGACGCTATCACCTCTTCCCTATCTTCATCGAAGCTTTCGTCGTTTAAATGTGCATGTGAGTCAAATAACATTTTTAATTTCCTTTCATTAGCATACTTCACAGCCTGGTTTTGCATCCTGAGCTGTTGGTATTACAAGATCGTCTCCGTCATCTCCTGCAGCAAGTATCATTCCTGCAGATTCTACTCCTCTAAGTTTAACTGGTTTTAAGTTACAAACAACTATTACTTTTTTACCAACCATTTCTTCTGGTTTGTACCATTTAGCTATTCCAGATACTATCTGTCTTGTTTCAGCGCCTAAATTAACCTGAGATACTAATAATTTGTCTGCTTTTGGATGTTTTTCACATTTAACTATTTCACCAACTCTAAGTTCTACTTTATCAAAGTCGTCTATAGTTATCTGTTCTTTATGTTCTAGAGGTTTTACTTCTTCTTTTTTAGGAGCGAACATTTTTTCTAATTCTTCTATTTCTTTTTCAACGTCTAATCTTGGGAATAAAGCTTCACCTTTGTGTACTTTTGTTCCAACTTTTATTAAGCCGAATGATTTAACACTTTCCCAATTAGTTATATCTTCCTGTCCAGCTATTCCTAACTGATCGTATATTCTGTTAGCAGTAGTGTTCATTATTGGGTTTATAAGTGTTGCTATTATTCTTATAGATTCACATAAGTTGTATAATACTGTGTTTAATTCTTCTTTTTTAGCTTCATCTTTAGCTAAAGCCCAAGGCATAGTTTCATCTATGTATTTGTTAGTTCTTCTTACTAATTTCCATACTGATTCTAGTGCTTCGTGGAACTGTAAAGCATCCATCTGAGCTTCAAAATCTTTAGCTGATGCTGCAGCCTGTTCTTTTAATGATTCATCAAATTCAGTAGCTACTGTAGCTTCTGGTATTAAACCTTCATTGTATTTTTCTACCATTGCAACAGTTCTGCTTACTAAGTTTCCTAAATCGTTAGCTAAGTCAGAGTTTATTCTGTTTATGAAGTTTCTGTTAGTATAGCTTCCATCCTGACCAAATGAGAATTCTCTTAGTAAGAAGTATTTTAATGCATCTACTCCATATCTTTCTATCATTGGACCCGGGTAAACAACATTACCTTTTGATTTACTCATTTTATCGTCGTCGAATAATATCCATCCATGTCCATATACCTGTTTTGGTACTTCTAGACCAAGTGCCATAAGTATAGCTGGCCATATTATTGTATGGAATCTTGTTATTTCTTTGGCTGTTAAATGAACTGATGCTGGCCAATATTTTTTGAATTCTTCGTCGTTATCAGTCATGTATCCTAAAGCTGTTATGTAGTTGCAAAGAGCGTCAACCCATACATATATAACGTGTTTTTCATCGAATGGTACTGGTATACCCCAGTCAAATGTAGTTCTAGTTACACATAAATCTTCTAGTCCTTTGTCTAAGAAGTTAGAAACCATTTCATTTCTTCTTGAAACTGGTAGACAGAAGTCATCTCTTTTGAATAATTCTTTTAATCTATCTTCGTATTTAGATAGTTTGAAGAAGTAAGTTTCTTCTTTTGCTACATAAGTTTCTCTACCACAGTCTGGGCATTTTGTTCCATCTATTAACTGAGATTCAGTCCAGAAACTTTCACATGGAGTACAGTATCTACCTTCGTAAGTACCTTTGTATATATCTCCCTGTTCGTATAATTTAGTGAATATTTTCTGTATTATTTCTGTATGTCTTGGTTCAGTAGTTCTTATGAAATCATCATAAGATATATCTAATTTTTTCCATAAAGCTTTTATATCAGCAATCATTCCATCAAGATATTCTATTTCAGTCATTCCTGCTTCTTTAGCTTTTTTCTGTATTTTTTCTCCATGTTCATCTGTTCCTGTTAGGAATTTTACATCGTATCCACAGAAACGTTTAAATCTAGCTATTGCATCTGCTGCAACAGTAGTGTAAGTATGTCCAATGTGTAATTTACCACTTGGATAGTATATTGGTGTTGTTACATAAAAAGTTGGTTTGCTCATGATTTTCCTCCTGTATATTGTTTATATTTTTCGTTTTCGAGAATAAAATAAAAAACACCCCTATGATTTCTCATAGGGGCGATTGTATTCGCGGTACCACCCTAATTTATCCACAATATCTACAAATAGTGGATATCTCAAGTGGACTGTAACGTGTCCAAACGTTTAGGCCTTACATATATGCTCGACCAAAAAGCTCCAAGTCCATATTCAGAATATCGTCAAAACACCAGCTTTCACCTAATCTGGCTCTCTGTAGAATTACTCTATTCTTACTATTCTCTTCATCGCTTTTAATTTATTGAATTCTTTTACAATTACTTTAATTTTATCCAATTTATCAGCTATTGTCAATTTATTTATCTTTACAACTATGCAAAATAGAAATACTTTTTCTTTTAAAAATGAATGTCATTTTTCAAAATTTTTATTTCATAACCAATTACTTGTAATATCAAAGGTTTTTTTATATTTTTTTAAATTTTTTTACTTTTTTCTTCAAATTACTCTTGAAACTTTATAAATATTATGCTTTATTATAATTATAGGGGTTATTTTTTTTACATATCTAACAATAAATACTTAATTTATCTATCTTTTATTTATTTTTGCATATTAAAGCTTTATAAATCAAAGGACGTTGTTACAAGATATTATAGGTATATAAATTATACAAAGGAGGAGTGTTTATGGAAAACACAGTTAAAAAATTAGACGAAACAGATAAAAAGATAATTGAAATACTTCAGGAAGATGGTAGAATTTCTATGAAGGATTTAGGTAAGCTTATTGGCTTAACTTCTCCAGCGGTTTCAGAGAGAATAAAAAGACTTGAAAACTGTGGTATAATATCTGGCTATAAAGCAATAATAAATCCAGATGCTCTTGGAAGAAATATAAAAGCATTTATACATATTTCACTTCCTGGTAGCCAAAGTTATGCTGAATTTTTAGAAAATGCAAAAAGCGACCCAAGAATAGTTGAATGCCATCATATAACAGGCGATGACTGCTCTCTTTTAAAAGTTCTTGTACGTGATATGCAGGAATTAGAAAATGTTATAGACAGCATCAAAAAAATAGGTTCAACAAAAACATCTGTTATATTATCAACTCCTATACAGGCAAAATCTATTCTATAATTAATTTATTTTTAATTTGGATATTAAAAAAGCTGATGAAATCATCAGCTTTTATTTTTTGTCCATTTAATTTTATTTATTCACTTTACTATTCTGATTCTTCATCAAATCTGTAGTAATAGCTTGTAAGAGCATAGTCTATATACGTTCTGAGAACACCGTAGTTTTCATTTTCGTATATTAGCCTTCTGGTGCATACGACATCTGAATAACCTATAATCATAACACCAGCTACATCAGCTCCAACTTTTCTGAATGCTTTATAAAGTACTTTTTTGCCCATATTGTCATTCTTATAAAATTCTAGTAGCATCATATGATATTCTATGTATTTGTGTACTATTTTTTCTGCTTCTTCGCTTATTCCAAAGTCGGCAATAACATCGTGAAGCATGTTTGCTCCAAGCTTTTCATGACCTTTAAAGTGAGCATTTCCATCTTCTCCAATAGTCATACTTTTAGGTTTTCCCATATCGTGTAAAAATGTCGCTAGTTTTAAAAGTTCGACTTTCTTAAACTCATCATCTACTTGCGTTTCAATATCATCTCTTACAAATTCTACAAGATGATTTGGGAAAAATCGTTCATTTATAACTTTTTCAAGCTCTTTTAAAGCATTCATTGAATGGGTAAAGCTGTCTACAACATGATATCTACATTTCCCAATTTTTTTCATTTCTATTATGTGTGGAAATATTTTTTCTAATTCTCCATCTTTATCCATCTGCTCTATAATTTCAGAAGTATTTTGTGCTTTTAATGCTTCAAGAAATTTCCTTCTTATTTTTTCCATAAAACCACCTCAAATCGTATTAGACGGTTTATTTTATAAATCTAGTACCTGTTTATAAACTATATCTTTCTTTAGCTTTCTATCCTTACATACTATTTTTATAGCGTCTTTTTTATTTATACCCTCTTCCATTAATTGGATAACATATTCTCTTTCACTTAAATCGTCGTATTTTCCTATTTCTTCTACTTCACCTGAAAATCCTTCTACAATTAGAACGAATTCTCCTTTTACTTCTCTATTATTGAAAATTTCTATAACAGTTTCTATATCTTCTCTTATTATTTCTTGATATTTTTTAGTAAGTTCTCTGTTTACAGCAATTTTTCTATTTCCAAGATATTTTAGCATGTCCTTTAAAGTTTCTTTTAATCTGTGTGGAGATTCATAGAATATTATTGTTCTTTTTTCATTTTTTATTTCTTCTAATCTTTTTCTTCTAAGTTTTTTATCTCTGTCTAGAAATCCTTCAAATACAAATTTGTGTGTATCCATTCCAGATCCAACAAGTGCTGTTACAAATGCAGTCGCCCCAGGAAGTACTTCTATTTCTATATTATTTTCTATAGCCTCAGCGATTATATCCTGCCCTGGATCTGATATTCCAGGCATTCCTGCATCACTTATTAAAGCTATGTTTTCTCCTTCTAATAATTTTGTTATTAGATATCCTCCTTTTGAATCTTTGTTATGCTCATGATAACTTGTAAGAGGTTTTGATATATCGAAGTGATTTAAAAGCTGTAAACTATGTCTTGTGTCCTCCGCTGCTATTAAATCAACTTCATTTAGTATTCTCAATGTTCTATATGTAATGTCTTCTAAGTTCCCTATTGGTGTTGGGCATATGTATAATTTTCCTGCCATTTTTGTCTCCTTTTTACAAATTTTTTATTCAAATTTTCTATATATGCAAAGTTGGCCTATCTACTAGGAGTCTTGTAATCCTCTGAGTAGATATCCAGTATTTCTTGAGTATAGTTTCCTTCATTATCATATACATAAAGAGGATCCATTATTTTCAAGTCTGGTTTTCCTCCTTTTGTAAATTCAACTAGCAGTAAATTTGGCGCTTTATCTGCTCTAGGATGTATAAATCTCATTATCTTAGGCTCTAGTCTATACTTTCTACCTATTGTAACTATATCTATAAGTCTTGTAGGTCTATGTATCATGAAGAATTTTCCTCTTTCTTTTAGAAGTATTGACGCAGCCTTTATAACATCATCTAGATTGCATTTTACCTCGTGTCTAGATATCATTTTTTTATCATTTGGATTTTTTACACCTTCACTGTGCATATACGGAGGATTTGATGTTACAACATCAAATGTATTTTGAGGAAGTACTTCTTTTATTTCTTTTAAGTCAGCATTTACTATCTCTATTTTATCTTCTATTTCATTCATTTTTACAGTTCTCGATGCCATTTCAAAGACTTCTTCTTGTATTTCAACACCGTATATTTTTTCTACATTGTTTTTTCCATATATTATAAGTGGTATTATTCCTGTTCCAGTTCCCAAATCTGCAACTCTTGCTCCATTTTTAACTCTCGCAAAATTTGCAAGTAGTACAGCATCTGTTCCAAAGCAGAATCCATCTGTATTCTGAATTATTTTAAGACCTTTTAACTGTAGGTCATCAACTCTTTCCTGTTCTTTTATCTCAACGTTCATTGAAAAGTTTTCCTTTCACAATTTTATTATCTTTTTTAAAATTTAGTTTAAAAAAACTGCCCAAGTTTAAAGAGTATTCTCTTTTGGGCAGTTTAAATCGTAAGCTAGTCTTCTAGTCTTTTTAATTCTTTCATTGTTTCGGCATCTATATATTCGTTATTTCTTTCTCTTCTAGGTTCTTTTAGTATTTGTACATCGTCTTTTAGATAAACTCTTATGGTCTTATCTTGGAATTCTACTCTAACTTGTTCAAGAAGAGGATTTACTTCTATTACCTTACCTTTTCCTTCAGAAGTCTGAACTAATGCTCCAACAACTGGTAGTTTTTCAAGTGCTTCTGCATATACATCGTGCTCGTATTTTAAGCAGCAGAATAATCTTCCACATATTCCAGATATTTTTGTTGGGTTTAAAGATAAGCTCTGATCTTTTGCCATTTTTATAGAAACCGGCTGGAAATCTCCTAACCAAGCTGAGCAGCAAAGTTTTCTTCCACAAGGTCCAAGACCACCTATTGATTTAGCTTCATCTCTTACACCTATCTGCCTTAATTCTATTCTTGTTTTGAATATAGACGCTAAATCTTTTACAAGTTCTCTGAAATCTATTCTTCCCTCTGCAGTGAAGTAGAATATAAGTTTATTTCTGTCAAATGTGTATTCACAATCTATAAGGCACATTGTAAGTCCATGTTCTTTTATTTTTTCCTGACATAATACAAATGTTTCTTTTGCCTTTTCTTTGTTTTCATTGTATACTTTTTTGTCTTCTTCTGTTGCAATTCTTATTATCGGCTTTAATGGAGATACTAGTTCTTCTTCTGATATCTCTTTTCCTCCAACTACAACATGTCCAAATTCAAGACCTCTAGCTGTTTCAACTATTACATCCTGATTTATTTCTATATCAAGTCCAGCTGGGTCAAAATAGTAAATTTTGCCAGCTTTTTTAAATCTTACTCCTACTATTTTTATCATTTAATCACCTCGTATATATTTAAAAACATAACTTGCATACTCATTTTAAAGCTACAAAATCCTTTTAGCTTCTTTTTGGTATCTTCTATTATATCAATAATTTTAGCTATTTGAGAACCATTTATTTTCTCAGACATATTCTCAATAAATGTTATTCTATCTGTATTTGTAAGAAGATTTATTCCTTCTTTAAACATTATTATATCTCTAAAATAGTTTACCATAATATCTAGGAAATTCATAATCTGTTTTTCATATTTTTCAACACCATCGGCTAGTCTTTCTATGTCTAGTTTTTTCTTTTCTGATATTATGGATATACAATTCTGTATAAACTCTCTCATCTCTTTAAATTCCTCATCATTAGCAAGCTCTATTGCTCTAGTTATGCTTCCTTTTGAAAAGTTTGCACACATTTTAGCATATTCTTCGTCTAGTCCTAGGTTTTCTATTAGATGATTTTTTACTATATCATTAGATAGTGGAACAAATTTTACTATGTCACACCTAGATTTTATAGTATTTAGAAGAGCTTCTTTATTTTCTGCTATTAGGATAAATATCGCATATCCTGGAGGTTCCTCTATCGTTTTTAATATTGCATTTTGAGCTTCTTCACTCATTAATTCTGCATTTTCTATTACATATATTTTATAGTCTAAAATAGGCTTTTCGTATACATCCTCTTTCATTTTTCTTATTTTTTCTATTTTTATTCTGTACGATCCTTCTTCTTTAGCTATTACGTTAAAGTCTGGACTGTTTTCTGGAGATACTCCTATAAGTATTTTGGCAAATTCTCTAGCAAAAGTCTTTTTACCTATGCCTTTTATTCCCTCGAATATATACGCATTGTTTAGCATGTTTTTATTCATTGCATTTGTTATATATCTTTTTGCAAAGTCTTGTCCTTTTATTTGGTCAAAATACAATCGAGTCACCTCCATTTTTATTTATAGTATATTTTTTACTATTTCATATATTTCATTGCTTATATCTTCTATTGTTCTAAGTTGTTCATTTTCTACACATTCAACTCGTTTCCAATTATACTTATCCGCTATATAAAGAGAGTTGTTGTATGTTTTTCTAAGATAGCTTTTATCGCTTTCATGTATATCTTTTTCATCTTCACCTGTAAATTTGTTTTTTCTGTTTTCCATTAGCTTTATGCTGTAGTCAACTGGTACATTTAAGAAAATCACTTCATCAGGTCTAGGAATTTTGAATAGATTATATTCGTAATCTTCTAGCCAATCTAAATACTTGTCACGTTCTTCTATTTCCATTTTAGAAGCCTGATGAACCATATTTGATGTTGTATATCTATCAGCAATTACTATTCCTCCTGAATGGTAAAATTCCTCCCATTCAGTTTTAAATGAAGCATATCTATCAGCTGTGAAGAATGTAGAAGCTATGTAAGCATCTACATCATCTGCATTTTTCCCAAAGTCACCTCTTAGGTACATTTTTACAAGTGTAGATGATTCTGATTTATAGTTTGGATATTCTACTTTTCTCACATTGTATCCATCTGCAGTTAATTTTTTTAGTAGTTCTTCAGACTGTGTAGCCTTACCACTAGCATCTGAACCACTCTCTATTATTATTAGTTTTCCGTTCATTTTTAACATCTCCGTAGCAATTTATTTTAGATATTTTATTTATATCTATTTTCTACGGCAATTTTTATTCAGCGTCGATTATCTGTATATACTCAAATTTTGAGTCTTTTACTCCTGTTATTTCCATACCTTCTTTTTTACAATATTTTAGATAATCCATTATTTTTTTAGGAATTATCTCTCCAGCAGCAATCATACATACTCCTGGTGGATATGGGACTATATTTTCTCCGCAAATTTTTCCAATTGCCTCTTCTATTTTAACATTTTTTTTTGCTTTTTTATAGTAGAATGCCTCCCTTGGAGTTAGTGCCATCTGTGGAATTAGCTCATATGGATAATCTACTGGCTCAATTTTTTTGAGATTTTCTTTTAATGATTTTTTATATATTTTTATAAGTGCATTTTCAAGTTTTTCAAAGTCCTGTTTTTCATTTCCTATTGTAGTTATCATAAGTACTCCTGAATAGTTTGATAACTCAGCTTGTATATTATGCTCTTTTCTAAGTATTTCTTCAAATTCGTATCCAGTTAATCCTACTTCTAAGCTTGATATAAATACTTTTGTTAGATCATTTTCATTATGTATATTGAAAAACTCTACGTTTTTATTTTCTAATTTATTTGTATCCTCTTTTATTTTATCTATATTTTTCTTAAACTCATCTATATTTTCTAAAAGCTCTTCCATCAATTCTTTTCCGTATTTTTCATATATATCAACTGCAATTTCTAATGACTGCATTAATATATACGAAGGACTTGATGTTTCAGTCATTTTAAGCATTTTTTCTATTCTATCTGTATCCACTCTTCCGCTTTCCAACGCATCTTTTGATATATGCATCATAGAAGATTGTGTAAATGCTGGTAGTGTTTTATGTGTACTCTGTATGACTATATCTGCACCACATTCCAAGGCAGTTTTAGGAAGCTTTTCACTAAGCCCTAAATGAGCTCCATGTGCCTCATCTATTATAACTATAATACCTTTGCTGTGAGCATAGTCTATCATTTTCTTAAGTTTAAATGTTATCCCATAGTATGTTGGATATGTTAAGAAAAGTACTTTTGCATCTTGATTTTCATCTATTTCTTTTTTTACATCATCAAATGAATTTCCTATTTGAATATTTGTGTATTTATCTATTTTTGATTTTATATATATAGGAACTATATCACCTAATATGCATCCATTTACCGCAGATTGATGAGAGTCTCTACTAAGAATTAACTTGTCTTTTGGAGAACACATTGCCATTATAGCTGCTTCAATACCACATGTACTTCCATTTATTAAATAATATGTTTTGCCACTTTTAAATACTTTCTGCGCCCTTAATATACTATTCTTTATTATATCTTCTGGTGAATGTAAATTATCCGTTCCTGGAATTTCTGTAGTATCATTTTTATAAAGGTTCTCTAGTCTATTAGTATATTCTAATTTATTATAAAGCTTTCCATTTTTATGTCCTGGCATATGAAACGATACTACTTTTTCATCTACTATCTTATTTAATCCATTATTTATAAAAAGTTCATTATTATTTTTATTCATAGATTTGCCCTCAATTAATTTTTTGTAAAAAAAAAGATTACGTGGCTACGTCCTACTCTCCCAGGGGCCTTCGCCCCAAGTACCATCAGCGAT
>OFOU01000744.1_pt1 | contig 23961 bp, 22 predicted proteins | sample 1542061 | NCBI WGS metagenome assembly OFOU01 (sample SAMN04209239, study PRJEB22552) | human gut metagenome | biome: gut; material: feces | host: Homo sapiens | place: USA: Oklahoma
GGGCTTGCCAATCTGGTCATTGTGATTGCCCTTTACCGGATGCCGGTGGGAGAGGTGTACTTGATTTCTGGAGTGCGTGTTGTTCTGACCGGATTTCTGTTTGGTAATCTGATGAGTATTCTTTACAGTCTGGCAGGAGGTATTCTCAGTTTGACGGTTATGTGGGGGATGAAACGGATCCGTTCCGTCAGTATTCTGGGCGTGAGCATTGCGGGAGGGGTATTCCACAATGTAGGGCAGCTTTTGGCGGCGGCGTTGATGGTGGAGACATATGGTGTCTTTTCGTATTTGCCTGTACTGCTGATCTCCGGACTTTTGACCGGATTTGTCATCGGGTTGGCGGCCGGTGAGATGCTCAAAAGAATCCGGTCACTGCAATTTTAACAGGATGGAGGAAATGAGATGATTTCATATATTCGTGGGGAGCTTGCGGATGTGAGAGAAGACCAGGTGGTAGTTGACGTTGGGGGAGTCGGCTATGGGATTTTTATGTCCGGCAGTGATATAGCAAGACTTCCGTCTACTGGTCAGGAAGTGAAGATAAATACATATCTACATGTGAAAGAGGATGTAATGCAGCTTTTTGGATTTCTGACCAGAGACGGACTGGAGGTCTTTCGCCTGATTATCGGTGTCAGCGGGATCGGACCGAAAGGCGGGCTGAATATCCTGAATCAGATGACGCCCAATGACCTTCGGTTTGCTGTGTTGGCAGGAGATGTAAAGGCTATTTCCAAAGCTCAGGGGATAGGGAAAAAGACGGCAGAAAAGCTGATTCTGGAGCTGAAAGACAAACTGGAGCTTACTGAGGCTGGTGGAAATGAGCCGGAGGGAAAGGCGCTTTTGCAGAAGTCGGCGGGGACCGGAGAGATTCAGGGCGAAGCAGTGGAAGCTTTGGTGGCACTTGGATATGGAAGTACTGAGGCATTCCAAGCAGTCAGAAGCGTGGAAATCGACGGAGACAGTACGGTGGAGGAGGTGCTTAAAAAGGCACTCCGCCAGATGTCGCTGTTTTAGCGGTACGGCTTTAAAGATCGTCACCGGAACATGGTAACGATTCGGCCATATGGTCAGAAAACGAGATTGTGGAAGGCAATGAGACAATGAAGAAACGAATTATTACAACAGAAACTTTGGAGGAAGACCAGAAGATTGAGGGAAGTCTGCGTCCGCAGTATCTGGAGGATTATATCGGACAGACAAAGGCGAAGGAGACGCTGAAAATTTATATCGAGGCGGCTAAGGCCAGGGGAGAGGCGCTTGACCATGTGCTCTTTTACGGGCCTCCGGGACTTGGAAAGACGACTCTTGCGGGTATTATCGCCAATGAGCTGGGAGTTAATATGAAGGTGACGTCCGGTCCGGCCATCGAAAAGCCGGGGGAGATGGCGGCAATTCTGAACAATTTACAGGAACGGGACGTCCTGTTTGTGGATGAGATCCACAGGCTGAACCGCCAGGTGGAGGAAGTGCTCTACCCGGCGATGGAGGACTATGCTATCGATATCGTCATTGGCAAGGGAGCTGGAGCCAGGTCGATCCGCCTGGATTTGCCGAAGTTTACGCTGGTGGGAGCGACGACCAGAGCCGGGATGCTGACCGCGCCTCTGCGAGACCGTTTTGGTGTGGTGAACCGGCTGGAATTTTATACGACGGAGGAGCTGCGAACGATTGTACAGCGCTCGGCACAGATGCTCGGTGTGGAGATTGATCCGAAAGGGGCGATGGAGATCGCAAGACGTTCCAGAGGGACGCCCAGACTTGCGAACCGTCTTTTGAAGCGGGTGCGGGATTTTGCCCAGGTGAAATACGACGGGGTGATTACAGAAGAGGTGGCGGTCTATGCCCTGGATCTTTTGGAGGTGGACCGTTTCGGACTGGATTATGCGGACCGGACGATTCTGATGACGATGATCGAGAAGTTTGGCGGCGGCCCGGTGGGGCTTGAGACGTTGGCAGCGGCTATCGGGGAAGATTCCGGAACGCTGGAGGACGTCTATGAGCCTTTCCTTTTAAAAAACGGTTTTTTGCAGAGAACACCAAAAGGAAGGGTGGCTACTTCGTTTGCCTACCAGCATCTGGGATTTTCACTTTCTAGGGACAGTTAAAATAACGATTCAGGCCGTACGGCAGGACAGCGATGGAATCGTTACGAATCTCGTAGAAAAAGGTTGGTTTTTCTGACGGGATCGTTTATAATAATTATCAGAGACTTCGTTTTAGAAGGAGGAGGCACTGGCTATGGCAGCATCAAGAAATTATACCGAAGTTATCATTGATGGCAAGGTATTTACGCTGAGTGGTTTTGAGAGCGAGGAGTATCTCCAGAAAGTATCCAACTATCTGAATCACAAGATAGCAGAATGTAGTGAGAACGAGAGCTATAAAAAGCAGAGCAGCGACACGAAAAGCATCCTTCTCGCACTGAACATTGCGGACGATTATTTCAAAGCAAAAGAGCAGGGCACGTCTCTTGAAATTGATATGGAGTCGAAAGATAAAGAGATGTATGACTTAAAGCACGAATTGATCTCCGCACAGATTAAGCTGGAAAATGCGGACAGGGCAATGGAGAAGATGAAAGAGGAAAACCAGGAACTGCAGATGAAGATTGTGCAGTTGGAAACGGAAATGAAAAATCACCGAAAGAATTAGGGCTGTCGAAGGACAGCCTTTTTTCAAAGTAAGGCAGGAATCAAGAGTCATGGAGAATAGAAAAAAGAGAAGAGAAGTGGAGATTCTGGCGCCGGCGGGGACATACGAGGCGTTTGAGGCGGCGATCCGGTCCGGAGCCGATGCGGTGTACGCGGGCGGTAATCTGTTCGGAGCCAGGGCATATGCGGGCAATTTTGATGAGGAAACGATGATCCGGGCCATCCGGGAGGCACATCTGTACGGGAGGAAGCTGTATCTGACAGTCAATACTCTGATTAAGGAACGTGAGATGAAAGAAAGGCTGTTTTCGTTTCTAAAGCCGTTTTATGAAAATGGATTGGATGCAGTTCTCGTCCAGGATCTGGGGGCGCTTGCATTTATACGGGAGCAGTTTCCGGATCTTGCAATCCATGCAAGCACGCAAATGTCCGTGGCGGGAGCATTAGGAGCCGGATTTTTAAAGCAATATGGCGTGGAGCGGGTTGTTCCGGCCAGAGAGCTTTCCCTTGCGGAAATTAGAAAGATGAAAGAGGAAACGGGACTGGAAATAGAGTGTTTTGTCCAAGGGGCGCTTTGTTACTCCTATTCCGGGCAGTGTCTTTTTAGCAGTATGCTGGGAGGACGTAGTGGGAACCGGGGACAGTGTGCTCAGCCGTGCCGTCTGAAATATCAGGCAGAAGGGCAAAAAAAGCCTTCCTGTATCCTGAGTCTCAAAGATATCATGGCATTGGAGGATCTTCCGGATCTCATCGAGGTAGGGGTAGATTCCTTTAAGATCGAGGGCAGGATGAAGAAGCCGGAATACGTTTCAGAGACGGTACGGGTGTATCGGAAGTATACGGATCTTTATCTGAAAAAGGGAAGAGCCGGATACCAGGTATCTGAGGAGGATAAGCAGCGTCTGATGGATCTTTACAACCGGGGCGGTAGCTGCCGGGGATATTATCATGTACAGAACGGGCCGGAGATGCTGACGCCGGACAGGTCGAACCATGCCGGGATCCACTCTGCCTGCGTGGAGCGTCAGAAAGGCCGAAGCCTTCTTGCAAAGGCACTTGTACCGCTCCAGAAAGGGGACGTGCTGGAAATCTCTCCAAAGGAAAATGTCACCCTTGGACAGGATGTAAAAAAGGGCGGGCAGTTTCAGCTCCTTGTGGCAAAAGGAACTACAGTCCGGCCACGCACGATTCTGGCAAGAGTACGGAATGAACGATTGATCCAAGAGATTCAGGAGCGGATCCGGACGGCCGAGGTCCGACGTCCGGTTCAGGCAAAAGCAATGTTCTGTATGGACGAGCCATCCAAACTGATATTGAAAAGCGGATCATTTTCGGTACGTGTAGAAGGAAGTTCTCCGCAAGCTGCAAAGAAGCAGGCCGTAGACCGTGCAAGAGTGGAAAGACAGCTTCGGAAGATGGGGAATACGCCGTTTCAGATCGAGTCTCTGGAGATGGAGATGGAGGACGGTATTTTTATTCCAATGCAGGTAGTCAATGAGCTGCGGAGAACGGCTGCCGAGCGTCTTGAGGAAGAAATTCTGAAACAGTATAAACGGTCGTGCAAGAGGGTACCGATGGTAGAACAGGAAGACATTCAAGGTGAGTCTTTGATCTCCAGGGAGGGACAAAAAAACGTGCTTTCTGTACTGGTGGAGACGAAAAACCAGCTCCGGGTGGCCGCACGATCCGAAGATGTGAGGCGAATTTATGTAGAAAGCCATCTGGCGGCTGCTATGTGTTCCAATCAGGAGGAAAGAGAAGAGATCCAAAGGCTCTATGAAGAGAGTAAGATTCCGTGGTACATTGTTTTGCCGCACATTTTCCGCGAGCGGGCGAAGCGCCTGCTTGACAGCAGATGGAAGGCAATTTGTGAGGTTCCGTGGAAGGGGGCTCTTGTAAGAAACGTGGAGTCTTTGGCATATTTGCAAAAAAAAGGCTGGAAAAACACGGTTCGTGCGGACCATCATTTGTATACATTGAACAAAAAAGCAGTAGAATTCTTGAAAAAGGCGGGGATAAATGGTACAACAATATCATTAGAGTTAAATAGTCAGGAGATTCGTGAGATATGTACCCCGGCATCGGAGATGGTGGTATATGGCTACGCACCAATGATGATCAGTGCGGGGTGTGTAAAAAAGTCCATCGGACGCTGTGATGGTAAAGAGAGCATCACGAGACTCAAAGACCGCTATCAGAAGACATTTTATGTAAAAAATTATTGTGATACATGTTATAATATTATCTATAATACGGCGCCGCTTGTTTTGTTGGAACAGATAGGGGAGATCGAAGAGATGGGAATTCACGAGATCCGGCTTCATTTTACGATAGAGGATACAGAAGAGACAAAAAGGGTGATCCGGATTTACGCAGATGCATTCTGGAGGGGACAGAAAACTCTTACGGCAGCAGAGGTATTTGCTGATTTTACAAGAGGACACTATAAAAGGGGAATAAAGTAGGTGACAAGTTGTTTAATATCATAATGGAAATTTCAAAATATCTGATTCTGCTGATGATGGTAATCTACACGTTTGAGTGTTTCAGTGTGTTTGGTTATCACGATGCCTACACGAAGATGTGGATCTTACGAAGGCAGAGCATCTGGATCTTTATGATCCATTTTCTGGCGTTTCTGACGTTGTTTTTACGGATGAAGGAAGCCAGGATTCTAGTATTTTATGTGATACAGGTGGCGCTTTTGGGATCGATTATCCTGCTTTATGGTTTTTTGTATCCGAAAGTATCAAGACTTGTTGTCAACAATATGTGTATGCTTTTGGCAGTCGGGTTTATCATGCTGACAAGGTTATCTTACAGTAACGCCGTCAAGCAGGCGTTGATTGTAGCGGTATCGGCGGTATTATCATTGTTCGTACCGGTCATTATCCGTAAGGCACGGTTTCTCTCCCGGTTAAAGATTTTCTATGCGGTGGCCGGAGTGGTGGCGCTTGTGGCGGTTATTATCGTCGGGCGTGTGTCATACGGTGCCATGCTTGGATTTGAGGTTGGGGGAATCAGTATTCAGCCATCTGAGCTTGTGAAGATTATTTTTGTATTTTTTGTGGCGGCCAGCCTCTATAGAATCAGGGATTTTCGCAATGTTGTCATCACGACTGCGATTGCTGCTCTGCACGTTTTGATTCTTGTTGCCTCCAAGGATCTGGGGGCGGCGCTGATTGTCTTTGTCGTGTACCTTGTGATGTTGTATGTGGCTACGAGACAGCCGATCTATATTGCGGCAGGCTTAGGGGCAGGGAGTCTTGCTTCGGTAGCCGCGTATTTTCTGTTTTCTCATGTGAGAACGAGAGTAACGGTCTGGAAAGATCCGTTTGCTGTTTACAGCAATGGGGGATATCAGGTGGCGCAGTCGCTGTTTGCGATCGGTACCGGAGGCTGGTTCGGACTTGGACTTTGCCAGGGACTTCCGGATAAGATCCCGGTGGTCACGACGGACTTTATCTTTTCTGCTATAGCAGAAGAGCTGGGAGCTGTCTTTGCGATCTGCATCATTTTGATCTGTGTCAGTTGTTACATCATGTTTCTGAATATTGCAATGCAGATCAGAGACAGCTTCTACAAGCTGGTAGCGCTGGGACTTGGAACCTGTTATATTTTCCAGGTGTTTCTCGCGATCGGAGGCGTCATTAAGTTCATCCCATCCACGGGTGTAACGCTTCCGCTTGTGAGCTATGGAGGAAGTTCCCTTTTAAGTACGATGATCATGTTTGCGATCATCCAGGGGCTGTATATATTAAGAGAAGATGAGGAAGAAGATATTGAGCGACAGAAAGAGAGACAATTACGGGCAAAGAGAAGACGACAGGCGCAGCAGGCCGGAAGACCTCGATCAAATGGAACAAGGTCTTCAGCGGGAGCTTCGTCGGGAGATCGAAGAAGAAAGCCTAAGAGCCGGGGATCACAGCGTGTACCAAGACCGTAGACCGGTTCCGCACAAGCCGGGAAAAGCACAAAAGAAAAAGGAGAAGCAGGAAGAACGCCGCCGGGACAAGAGAAAGAAGAAAGCCAACCGACAGTATGTCTTTGTGACTTACTTTTTCGTACTGCTATTCGTAGGGATGATCGGATATTTCTCTTATTTCAATGTGGTAAAGGGCAGGGATATCATCAATGATTCCAGGAATCCGAGAATGAGTCTTTATGAAAATCAGGTGCTGCGTGGCTCGATTTTGGATAAGGATGGAAACGTGCTTGCAAAGTCCAGGGAAAATGAGGACGGTACTCAGACAAGGGAATACCCGTATGAGCAGTTGTACGCCCATGTGGTCGGGTACGCAGAGAAAGGAAAATCGGGCCTGGAATCTGCACAGAACTTCCAGCTTCAGACTTCGGATGTTCCGCTGCAGACGAAATTGCTGAATGAGCTCAGAGGCCGAAAAAGTGAAGGAAATAATATTACTACCACGCTGGATACGAATATTCAGCAGGCGGCGTATGATGCTTTAGGATCCAACAGAGGTGCGGCGGTGGTAATCGAGCCAAGCACGGGAAAGATTCTGGCGATGGTTTCTAAGCCATCCTATAATCCGAACACGATTGTGGAAGACTGGGAGAGCCTGAACCAGAATACAGAGGGGATTTTGGTGAACCGTGCCACGCAGGGCCAGTATGCACCGGGATCTACTTTCAAGGTACTGACAACGTTGGCATATATGCGCCAGAATCCGGATTACAAAAACTACACGTATCGTTGTACCGGAGAGATCACAGCCGGGAAAAATGAGATTCACTGCTATGGAAATGAGGTACATGGAACAGTGGATCTGGCAGAATCCCTGGCATACTCCTGTAATACTTCTTTTTCCAACATAGGTCTCAGTTTGGATGTGGATGAGTTCCGCAAGACAGCAGAGGATCTTTTGTTTGACACGGAATTGCCTTGCCCGCTTATTTATAATGAGAGTAAGTTCAATCTTAAGAAGGATGACGGAGATGCAGCCATTGCCATGACGGCATTCGGACAGGGAAAATTGCAGGTCAGTCCATATTATATGGCAATGCTGACTTCCTCGATCGCAAATAATGGGATTTTGATGAAGCCTTATCTGGTTGATCAGATTACGAGTGCCCAGGGAGAGACAGTAGAGAAATACGTGCCGGAATCTTATAAGGAACTGATGACTTCCGAAGAGGCGGCACAGCTTACCGAATATATGGAGGGTGTTATAGAGTACGGTACAGCCCGTTCCTTACATTCTCTTGGTGTTTCTATTGCCGGAAAGACCGGAACGAGTGAATACAGTGATGATAAAGAGAAAACGCACTCCTGGTTTATCGGATTTTCTAATGTAGAGAATCCGGATATAGCATTGGCAGTTGTCATTGAGAATTCAGACAGTACTGGAGACGTAGCGACAGACATTGCCGAGGAGATTTTTAAGGCGTATTATGCAAAATAGAGGTTCTGAAAATGAGGTATTGGAAAGAACTGTATGTCAGTGAAGAGCTAAAAGGCAGGGAAGAGGAGATCATCGAGCATCTGGAAAAGAAAGAATTCCAGTTCAGGGTCTATCTGATCGCCCTGCCGGAAAATGAGAGAAATCAACTGGAAATATACCATAGCGGGATGCTGAATCAAACGTGGTACAGGGAAAAAGATGTATTTGTGGTAGGTCTGGCCAAAGGATATCTACAGGCACTGGAGCTTGTCAGGGAGCTTATCGATCAGGTGTTCCGGGAGACCGGGGATGCAGATGTCAGGCAGTATATTTGGAAGCGGCAGGGAAGTTAGAATGATCATTGTACATATTTTACTATGGATTCTAAAGATAGCAGGCATATTGCTTCTACTTGTTTTGGGGTTGCTTTTGCTTGGAATATTGATTCTGCTGTTTGTGCCTGTGCGGTACGAACTAAGTGCCGAGGGAGATATTCATACTCCGGAAGAGATCCGGGTAAGCGTTTCCATCCGGTATTTCTTTCGGCTGATCACCTTTCACACCGTCTATGAAAACCAGAAGTTTTGGCGGTATGTGAGAATTGCATGGAAGAAGATCGGGCAGGATAAAGAAGAGAAGCAAGAAACCGAAGAACAGGAGAATCCGAAACCGGAGAAAGAAATTTCCGGCAAGATGGATTTAGAACGGGAGGAGAAAGAGAGCCCGGAAGAAGTAAGAGCGATTCGCAGTGAAAACAAAGATCCGGAAAAAGAGGACAAGGTGCGAAGAGAGAAACCAGAGGTGAAGCGTCCTGTATCCGGCGAAGCGGGGAAAAAGGAAAGTAAGGCAAAGGAAGAAAGTGAAAAGAAGAAAGAAGCAAAAGCGACTGTTTTTGAGCGGTTTCTCGAGAAAATCAAGTATACATTTCACAGGATCTGTGATAAGATAAAGGCACTGTCCGATATCAAGAGCCGGGTGGAGACGGTTATCAAAGATGAAGTACACCAGGCGGCGTTCAGAAAAGGAAAAGAAACCGTATTTCGTCTTTTGAAAGCATGGCTTCCGAGAAGCGGCTGGGGAAGGATCGAGTATGGACTTGATGATCCTTATTATACAGGAAAGATTTTGGCCGGTCTTGCTCTGTTTTATCCATTCTTTGGACAGTGGCTTCAGATTGTGCCTGATTTTGAGAAGACTACCCTTCGTGGGCGGGTGTTCATCCGGGGGCATATCCGGATGAATCATTTGGCAGGGGCGGCCGTCAGGCTGGCGGCAGACAAGAATATCCGCAGTACGGCAAAAGAGGTGCTGCGTCTGTTAAAACGGCAGAAAAAGGAGGAAGTATAAATGTCAGAGAGTAATTTCAAATCAACGATGGAAGCATTGTTTCACGGAATGGATAACGTGATTTCATCCAAGACGGTGGTGGGCGAGGCGATCCACATAAAAGATACGATCATCCTCCCGCTTGTGGACGTGTCTTTTTCCGTAGGGGCAGGATCGTTTACCGCAGAGAAAAATGAAAAAGGAGCTGGCGGACTGGGCGGAAAGATGACGCCGTGCGCGGTGCTTGTGATCCAGAATGGGACAACAAGGCTGGTAAACATTAAAAATCAGGATACGATCACAAAGATTCTTGACATGGTTCCAGATCTGGTAGACCGTTTCCGCACCAAAGAAGAGACGAAGGTGACAGAAGAAGACGTCAACGAGATTCTGGATGAAGGGAAAAAGCAGGACGAATAAAGAGAAGAAAAAATGCATATATAAGAACAAAGAAGAAAACGGCAGGGATATCGTATGAGAAGAGTAGTAGGATTTGCGTGTTTTATGATCGCGGCAGGACTGATTCTTTCGATGTTCCTGCCGGGTTTGGTTTGGGATATCTTTATCACGGCAGTGTTTCTGGTGTTGGGATATGTGTTATTCTGCTGTTAAATAGGAAACAAAAAAACCAGGACGATCGATCCTGGTTCTTGTGTATGCAGAACTTATGCTCTTTCTACTTTGCCGGATTTTAAACAGGATGTACATACATACATTCTCTTTGCTCCGCCTTCTGTTTTAACACGAACAGATTTTACATTAGATTTCCACATTTTTGGTGTTTTTCTATGAGAGTGGCTGACATTGTTTCCAAAATGAGCCCCTTTTTCGCAAATAGCACATTTCGCCATGATTACACCTCCTAACGCTCTTACTAGTCCTCATATAAGAGAACTCACAACACTAACTATATTATCAGATATATTCTGGAAATGCAAGAGTTTATTTCCGGGAAATGAGAAAAATTTCATTGTTTTAGGGATAACATGAAGAGTATATGTTGTAAAATATGCGTAAACAAGGTATAATAAAACAGAATACTTCGTGGAAAGAACGGAAATCAAGGATAGATAGGAATTGGAGGTATCAGAGTATGAAAGGCAGCATGAGTACAGAACTGGGAATTATCACCATTTCACCGGAAGTGATTGCGAAATATGCAGGATCTGTTGCTGTGGAGTGTTTCGGTATCGTCGGAATGGCGGCAGTCAATATGAAAGACGGATTGGTGAGACTGCTGAAAAAAGACAGCCTGACCCACGGCATCCATGTGGAGCTCACGGAAGATAACAGGATTCACCTTGACTTCCATGTCATTGTTGCATATGGGGTCAGTATTTCAGCTGTTACGGACAATCTGATCAGTAATGTAAAATATAAAGTCGAGGAATTTTCCAATATGCCGGTTGATAAGATCAATGTTTACATTGAAGGCGTACGGGTAATCGATTAATATGGGAGGAACTTTGAGGTGGCTATGAAAACGATAAATGCAGACATGCTTGCGAAGATGTTTTTGGCAGGCGCACAGAATATAGAGGCTAAGAAAGAGTACATTAACGAGTTGAATGTATTTCCTGTCCCGGACGGAGATACCGGTACGAATATGTCCATGACGATCATGTCGGCAGCAAAGGAAGTAAGAGCCCTGGAACATCCGGGGATGAAGGAGCTCTCCAAGGCGATTTCCAGTGGATCCCTCCGCGGCGCCAGAGGAAATTCCGGCGTGATTCTTTCCCAGCTTCTGAGAGGATTTACAAAGTCGATTCAGGAAGAGACGGAGATTGACGCGGCCGGTATTGCGGCAGCCTGCATGCGGGCGAAGGAGACGGCCTACAAGGCGGTTATGAAGCCAAAAGAAGGGACGATCCTTACCGTGGCAAGAGGGATTGCCGAGAAAGCAGAAGAGCTTGCCTTTGAGACAGAAGATCTGGAGGAAATCTTTCCGAAGATTCTGGATCACGCACAGCAAGTGCTCGAGCAGACCCCGGAGTTGCTTCCGGTGCTGAAAGAGGCGGGGGTTGTGGATTCCGGCGGACAGGGACTTCTGGAGATTTTAAGAGGTGCGTATGATGCGTTTCTTGGGAAGGAGATCGATTATTCTTCTATCGAACCATCCAAGGGGCCAAAGACATCCTTTGGGAAGGCACCGATGGAGGAGACCGACATTAAGTTCGGCTACTGTACGGAGTTTATCATCCTTACCGGAAGAGAGTTCTCCGATCAGGAGGAGCAGGAGTTTAAAGCGTATCTGGAATCCATCGGTGATTCGATTGTCTGTGTGGCGGACGACGAGGTAGTGAAAGTTCATGTTCACACGAATGATCCGGGTCTTGCGATTCAGAAAGCGCTGAGTTTTGGACAGCTCACAAGGATGAAGATCGACAACATGCGGGAGGAGCACCATGAGAGAGTCATTCAGGAGGCAGAGAAGCTTGCCGCTCAGGAAAAACGGCAGAAGCCGCAGGAGAAGAAACGAACCGGCTTCATTGCCGTTTCTATCGGAGAGGGAATGAATGAGATTTTCCGGGAGATCGGAGTGGATTATATTATTGAGGGCGGCCAGACGATGAATCCAAGTACGGATGATATGTTACAGGCCATTGATGAAGTGAATGCGGAGACGATTTTCATTCTGCCGAATAATAAAAATATTATTCTTGCGGCCAACCAGGCCAGGGATCTGACAAAGGATAAGAAGATTGTTGTCATTCCGACCAAAACGGTGCCGCAGGGAATTACGGCAGTCATCAGCTTCTCTTCGGACAAGGATACGGCTGCAAATGAAGCTGCGATGACAGAAGCGATTCAGGCGGTGAGAACCGGGCAGGTTACCTATGCAGTGCGCGATACGAAGATCGGGGACAAGGAGATTCACGAAGGGGATATCATGGGAATCGGCGACGAGGGAATTCTCGCTGTGGGAACAGATATTTCCGATACGGCGAAGGACCTGCTTGCAAATCTTGTGACAGAAGAATCCGAGCTTATCAGTATTTACTATGGCGAGGATATTTCCGAGGAAGAGGCAGAGAGATTTGTGACTTCCGTGGAGGAGACATATCCAGATCTGGATGTGGATGCTCACTGTGGAGGACAGCCGATTTACTACTATGTTATGTCAGTAGAATAGAGAAAGAGAGGAAAGGGATACTTAAAAGGTATCCTTTTCCCATGTGAAGAGGTATAAAATATGGATGAAGATTCCAGCATTAGAGAGATCAAGGGTATTGGAGAAAAGACGGAAGCGCTCTTTCAGAAATTGGGAGTAAATACGGCGGGAGATCTTCTGCGTTTTTATCCGAGGGCCTATGATATCTATGAGGATCCGGTAACGGTCAGTGAGCTGGAGGAAGGTACGTTAGCTGCTGTGGAAGGCTGTGTTTACGGAAATATCCAGGTGTCGCCGAACCGGAAACTTCAGACGACGACCGCCATGATCAAAGATGTGACCGGAACACTGAAAGTGTTGTGGTTTCGGATGCCGTTTTTGCGTAATACATTGCGCTCCGGAAGCCATATCATTGTAAGGGGCCGGGTGGTAAGCAGGCGAGGTTCTCTTGTGATGGAGCATCCGGAGATTTTTCAGCCGGCAGGCAAATATCAGGAAAAGCTTCATACGATGCAGCCGGTGTACCCGCTTACTGCCGGACTGTCGAATCTGACTGTGAGCAAGGCTGTGCGGGAAGTGATGGAGCATGTACATCTGCAGAAGGAGACATTGCCGGAAAGTATCCGTCAGATCTTTGAACTCTGCGAATACAATTATGCTCTGAAAGGGATTCATTTCCCAACGGATAAAACGATGTATATGCAGGCAAGGAAACGGCTTGTCTTTGAGGAATTTCTGGAATTTATTCTGGCGGTCCGCCAGATGAAAGAGGAGAAAGAAGCAAGCGTCAATTGGTGTCGGATGAAGCCGGCAAAAGAAGTGGATGATTTCCTTGGCAGACTTCCGTATGAGCTGACCAATGCACAGAAAAAAGTATGGATGGAAATCCGAAAGGATCTACAGAGCGATGATACGATGTCCAGGCTGATTCAGGGGGATGTGGGCTCAGGTAAGACAATCGTAGCCGTTTTGGCGCTTCTGGAGGCGGCTTATAATGGATATCAGGGAGCGATGATGGCGCCGACAGAGGTGCTTGCAAGACAGCATTACCAGTCTGTCTGTGACATGTTTGAGAAATACGGCGTCGGGTTCCGGGCAGAGCTGCTGACAGGTTCCATGAAGGCAAAGGAGAGAAGGGAGGCTTACGCAAGGATTGAGAGTGGGGAGGCAGATGTGGTGATCGGGACTCATGCATTGATTCAGGATAAGGTTCAGTATCACAATCTGGGATTGGTTATCACCGACGAACAACATCGTTTCGGAGTGCGGCAGCGGGAAGCACTGGCAAAAAAGGGAAGGATGCCACATATTCTTGTTATGAGCGCAACGCCGATTCCTCGAACTCTGGCCATTATTATTTACGGAGATCTGGATCTTTCTGTGATCGACGAGCTCCCCAAGGACCGCCTGCCGGTTAAAAACTGTGTGGTGGATACCGGGTATCGGGAGACTGCATATCGGTTTATGAAAAATCAGGTGGCAGAGGGCAGACAATGCTACGTGATCTGCCCGATGGTAGAGGAAAGCGAAGCAATGGAGGCGGAAAACGTCATGGATTACTCTACCATGCTTTCCGAGAAGCTAGGGACAGGGATCACGGTTGGATACCTCCACGGGAAAATGAAGCAGCAGCAAAAGGATGAGATCATGCAGCGGTTTGCGGATAATCAGATTCAGATTCTTGTTTCGACGACTGTTGTGGAGGTTGGAATTAATGTTCCAAACGCTACGGTGATGATGGTGGAAAATGCCGAACGTTTTGGACTTGCACAGCTTCATCAGCTCCGGGGGCGCGTGGGAAGGGGAGCGTTTCAGTCCTACTGTATTTTTATGACAGGATCCAAAACGAAAGAGACGAAAAAGCGGCTGGATATTCTCAATCATTCCAACGATGGATTTTATATTGCGGGCGAGGATCTAAAGCTGAGAGGGCCTGGGGACCTTTTCGGCATCCGTCAGAGCGGACTTATGGAGTTCAGGCTTGGCGATGTCTTCCAGGATGCAAAAATCCTGCAGATGGCGGCGGAAGCGGCAAATTTCGATGAACTGAAGAATTCTTCAATATTTAACAAGGGTATTCATGGAAATTCCTGTATCCTTTAAGAACGTTAAAAATTTTTGACAGATTAATAAAAAAATTGTTGCATATTTTGAAAAAATGTATATAATAGTATTTGTACTTGTTGGAACGACATCATTGTAAGGCAGAAACAGTACAGGCCGGAATAGCTCAGTCGGTAGAGCACTTCACTCGTAATGAAGGGGTCGTCGGTTCAAGTCCGATTTCCGGCTTATATATTTTACACCACAATCTTCAGGATTCAGAAGAGTGTGGTGTTTTTTTGTTTGCGCCAAAGGAGGCTGTAATTGGGAAAAGTCCAGAATATGCCAAGGAAGTGTAACAATGGTTTGGCGGAAAGAGAAAAATTAAAAAAATGCACAAAAACAGTTCTAAAAGATTGTGAATCATTACATGGTAGAAAGAATTGACATGTCTTATTGACGGTTGTATATTTTTAGATAGGAACCTATTAAAGACATGTCTTAAACTTAAAAGAGGAGTAAGAAGAAATGGAAGCAAATGTAAATTATTTGGATCTGGCAAATAGTCCATTAATGTGGATCGGAGCTTCACTTGCCGTTGCGGTTGTTGTATTCCAGTCTGTGTTATTTTTCAAAAAATCTCTGAAGGCAGCAAAAGAAATTGGTATTACAAATAAGCAGATTGACATTGCTATAAAAAGTAGCGCAATTTCATCTATTGGTCCATCAATCGTAATTCTCGTTACAATGATTTCCCTTATTGTATCTATGGGAGCCCCGGTATCATGGATGAGACTTTCCTTTATTGGATCTGTCAATTATGAAGCTATGGCAGCAGGATTTGGTGCACAGGCAATGGGAACATCATTAGAAAATCTGACACCGATAGCATTTTCATGTGGTGTATGGGTTATGGTATGTGGTTCGCTTGGATGGCTTATTTTTACATTGATCTTTACTGATAAAATGGATAAGGTCAATCATCTGATGTCAAAAGGAAATTCTAAAATGGTGCCGATTATATCTTCGGGAGCGATGTTGGGCGCTTTTGCAAATCTTGCATCAGGTAATTTCTTTTCTGCGGAAGGACGTTTTGCGTTTGGTGGAGCACCAGCAGTGGCTACAATTATTGGATGTATTTTAATGATGATCCTGACAAAACAGGCAAAAGAAAAAAATATTAGTTGGTTAAGGGAATGGGCGTTTGCCATTGCTATGTTTTCGGGAATGTTGGTCGGATATGTGTGGGATAGAGCAATGTAATATGGGAGGAAGAAAAATGAAAAAAGAAAATAAAAATTACTATTCAAAGGTTTATATACCGAACATTATTACATGGGGAAAAATCACAATGCTTCTTGGAATTGTCCTTTGTTTTTGCCCGGTTATTGTTATATCTGCGATGTATGGATATATGCCGCCGGCTTCAGCCATTTTAGCTGGAACAATTTCTCAAATAAGTGTCAGCGGAGCTTTTTATATAGTAGAACCGATCTCATATTTCCCAATACTTGGTATTCCGGGAACGTACCTGACATTCCTTTCTGGTAATACATCAAATATGAGAGTGCCTTGTGCATCTGTTGCACAAGAAGCAGCAGGTGTGGAAATGGGCACAGAAAAGGGATCAGTTATTTCTACTATTGGAATAGCGGTATCGATTCTTGTGAATATTGTGATTCTTACAGTGGGAGCAGTTGCAGGCAATGCATTAATTGATATTATGCCTTCGAGCGTTCAGGAAGCTTTGAATTTTCTCCTTCCGGCCCTTTATGGAGCTGTATTTGGACAATTTGCGGTTTCAAGACCAAAATTGGCAGTTGCAGCCGTTATCATAGCATTTGGTATGAATTGGCTTCTGAAAAATAATTTTCTTGCGTTTTTACCTGGCACACCGTCTTATGCGGTTATTCTGGTAGCTGTATTTGGATCTATTCTGGCAGGAAAGCTGATTTACAAAAAAGAGTTGTCAGAAGAGTAAAGGAGGAAAAGGGTATGTTATCAAAAGAGCGGATGAAAGAGAAATTCCTTGAGATGATCAAGATATACAGTCCGTCAAAAGAAGAAAAAGAAATGGCTGATTATTTAGAAAGCTGGCTGAGGGAGAAAGGGATTTCTTACTGGTCTGATAACGCCGGAAAAGAATATGGCGGTAATGGAAGAAATATAGTTGCGTTTCTTCCGGGAGAAGGAGAGCCGATTGGGTTTTGCGCTCATATGGATCAAATTGAACCTTGCAGAGATATTCATCCCGTTATTGAAGAAAATTGGATCAGAACAGATGGTACTACAACACTTGGTGGGGATGATAAAGGTGGTATTGCGGTAATTTTAGAAGCAGTAGAAGATATCATAGAAACAGATACACCACACAGGGATATCTATCTTGTATTTACTTGTTCTGAAGAAATAAGTATGCTCGGATCAAAAAATATGGATATGTCAATGTTGCCATGTAAACAGCTTGTTATAGCAGACGCGACCGGAAAATCCGGGCCTATTGCCTATAGGGCACCAGCCATGGAAACTATAAAAGTTATTTTCCATGGGAAAAAAGCCCATGCCGGAATCGAACCGGAAAAAGGCATCAATGCGATCAAAGTAGCGGCGGATGCGATTTCTCAAATGCATATCGGCAGAATAGATGATCTTACTACGTCAAATATCGGCCGAATCGAAGGGGGCAGTGCGACCAATATTGTGACAGATTATGTGGAATTTACCGCAGAAATCCGTTCCCATAATATGGATCGCTTGAAAGAGGAAAGGGATTACATGGAGCAATGCTGTAAAAATGCGGCTGCTCATGCAGATACTACATACGAGTTTAAAAGTGATTTAGCCTATCCTGCTCTTGTATTAGAAAAAGGAGCTTCGATTATTCAAGAAGCAGTACAAGCATATAAAGAAGAGGGAATCAAATCGGAATTAATTGTTATAGGCGGAGGAAGTGATGCAAATATTTTTGCAGGATATGGTTTACAAAGTGTGATACTTGGATTGGGAATGGAGCAGGTACATACAGTGGAAGAGAAATTAAATCTGGAAGAAGCATTTACCACGGCAAAAGTAATCAGACGAATGATGATAGCAAAATAGGAAAGCTGGAGAGGTAAAATGAATAAAGAAGAAATGAAACGAAGCTGCATGGAAGAAATTGACAAAAGCAGAATAGATATTATAGATCTCGGACAAAAGATATATAAAAAACCGGAATTAGGATATAAAGAATTTGAAACATCAAAGATCATTCAGAAAACATTCGATAGTCTTGGCTTTTGTACTGAAGAAAAAATTGCATATACGGGAGTAAAAGCTTTCGAGCCTAAAAAGAATGGACCGGTGGTTGCGGTTATCGGGGAACTGGATTGTATAGCATGTGCTGGGCATCCGGATAGCAATCAGGATGGAAATGTACATGCTTGTGGTCATAATATACAACTGGCAAATTTATATGGATGTGCAGTAGGACTTAAAAGAGCAGGCGTTTTGGATGCGCTTGCCGGAAATGTAAGATTTATCGCGATTCCAGCAGAAGAATGTGTAGACTATGATTATAGAAACCGACTGATCCAGGAAAGGAAAATTGAGTTTTATGGTGGAAAGCAGGAATATTTAAAAAGAGGCGGATTTGATGATGTTGATATTATCCTGCAATGTCATATGATGGACATGAAGAGCTATAACAAAATGTGTACGGTTGATACAGATTGTAATGGTTTTGTTACTAAAACCGTTGTTTTTATGGGGAAAGCTGTACACGCAGGATTTACACCATACGAAGGAATCAATGCGCTTCAGATGGCAGAGTTGGCACTAAACAATATCAATGCGATTCGGGAAACTTTTAAGGATGAAGATAAAGTCAGAGTGAGCTCCATTATTACAAAAGGCGGAGAGTTAGTAAATGTAGTTCCTGCTGAAGTACATATGCAGATTATGGTCAGAGCTTTTACAATTGATGCTATGATCGATGCAGGAGAGAAAGTAACAAGGGCAGTGAAAGCCGCAGCGTTGGCGCTTGGCGGGAAGGTAAAAATTAGAGAAAAAATGGGTTACCTTCCGATGAAAACCAATCGTATTCTTTCGGAATTATACAGAAAAAATATGATCGAATATGCAGGAGCCAATGAGAATTCTTTTTTGGAGCATTATGAAACAGCAGGCTCTACAGATTTGGGAGATATCTCACTGATGAAGCCATGCATGCATATCTGGACAGACGGGATTTCGGGAGGATTACATTCAGAGGAATATAGAATTTCGGATATGGAAAAAGCTTATATTCTCCCTGCTAAAATGCTTGCGGCTACAATCATTGATCTATTATATGATGATGGAAAAGAAGCAAAAAGGATTAAGGATGGGTATACACCATTCTTCACTAAGGAAAGCTACCTTAAATTTATGAAAGATCATTCGAAGGTTGAAGTATTTGATGGTTCTACGTTATAATATAGAGGATATCGGTTTCACCGATATCCTCTCCGTATTTTTAAAAAGATGAAGAGAGATTATATGAAAAAGAAAGAAATGAGAAAAATGAAGATTGGAATTATCGGACCACAGTCTTCCTGTTTCATGATTGAAAAAAGTCTGTATGAAATTGATCATACGCTTGAGGTGCAGTGTTTTCCCAAAGAACAGGTGAATACTTGTGGAGAAGTAATTGAAGAGTGTGAAGAGCAATGTGATGCCACATTATTTACCGGATGCGCGATTGAAAGCTATGTAAAAAGTGTTTATGATCTGACAAAACCGTATACTGCAGTGGAAAAATCGATTATCAGTGTTTCAAGTGCATTTCTGGAAATGCAAAAAAAACAGATGTTATTAGATGCATTTAGTATAGATGTTGTAGAGAATCAGGTCATAGAAGATTTATTGGATGCATTTCATATTTTGGCGAGAAACATATATTCGTGTTCTTTTCAGCCAGGAGTGGAAGAACAAGCATATGTAGACTGGCATATTCAATTACAGGAAGAGGGAAAAACCAATGTAGCCCTGACATCTTTTGTTTGGGTTAGTAGAGAACTTAGTCAAAAAGGTTATCATGTGATCTATCTTGGACCGACAAGAGCTATGGTACGTTCGGCGCTTAGTAGACTAAAAAGTAAATATGCGTTAAGTCAAGCTGAGTATGCGATGATAGCCGTAGAAATTTTGAGACTAACGAATTATGAAAGAACCAGCGAAAACTATTATAACGATATGTTGAAAAAGGCGGACACGGAAAAGGAAATTGTTCGATATGTAGAAGGAGTCCAAGGAGCAATGTTTTCGACCGGAGAAAAAGAATATATTGTTTTTGGAAACGCAGGGGTGATAAAAGATGTTCAAAATCAAAATAACCTTGTGAAATTACAGGAAAAAATTAGTACTTCCGGCGTTTCGTTTGATGCCGGAATTGGAATGGGGGTTACTGCGTATCAGGCAGAATCAAACGCAAGAAAAGCACTGGAATTTACTATGAAAAAGAAAAAAGGAGAGATTTTCTGCATTGATGAGAATAAGGTATGTATTGGGCCGGTCGGTATGGAAAAGAAGTTGGAATATGAGCTTATTTCTTCAGATCCATGGATTCAAGAGATTGCAGATAGGACTAGAATGAGTACCAGATCCATATTGAAAATTATAGCGATTGCCGAAACACGAAAGAGTTTTGTGTTTGATGCACATGAACTGGCCGCTTGTTTGGATATCACCGTTCGAAGTGCGAGAAGGATTATGAATAAGATTATGGATGCCGGACTTGGAAAAGTTTATGCCAAGGAAACGACTGTAATGGGAGGACGTCCAAAAGCATTAATCGAAATTTTATTTAAAGAAGAAAAGTCAGAAAATAACAGATAGAATAACGAGGTGCATAAAATGAAAAAGAATATCCCCACTTTAAAGAATAAAGCGGGGATATTCTTTTTTGAGTTCTTTTGTTCAGAAAGAGTTATTTACCAGCCATCTGTCTTTCCTGTTCTTCGATCATCTTCTTGACCATATAACCGCCGACAGATCCGTTCTGTCTGGAAGTCAGGTCTCCATTGTATCCGTCTGTTAACGGAACACCAAGCTCACTTGCTACCTCATATTTGAATTTGTCTAAAGCACCTTTTGCTTCTGGTACGGCTGCTTTATTAGATGAACGATTTGTCATGCTAATGTCCTCCTTTATCGTCGTGTGGTTTTGTGTAACTTTTTGTTACAGTCATAGTATATGAACATTTGTATAAATTACTCTGGGAAAAACAGGAAAATCCTATTGACAAAAAAACAGGTTTTTAACTACAATTTTTCTGGAATGTTTTTTTGAAAAAAGAGGAGGCAGTATATGAGAGAAATGGAATTTAAAATGGAAAGGTCCGGATTGATTGAAGAGGGGCAGGAAGCAGAAGTAACAGAACTTCAGGCACTTGGAGGATATAGTTATCTGATTGAGCCATCTGTGGCAATGAGTGGGCTTTACAAAAGCTGGGATCGTTTAAAATCCAGAAAAGGCATCATAAAAGAAATTAAAGAAACAGACCGGGGATTTTATGTTACAATGGAGTTTGACGAATAAAGCCGGATGTAGAGTCTGACATGGAAAAATCTGGATAGATGAAAAGTCATTTTGACAGTAGTAGGCCTGTATGATAAGATAGGGCGTGAAAGGAACCGAGAGTATAAAGGAAAGGAATGGACATAAAGATGAGGAGAAAGATACATAGGTTTTGTGGTATTGCACTCAGCGCTTGCCTGTTGCTTGGAGCCTGCATTACTCCGGCGCTGACAGGAGATGCAGCGGACAAGCTTTTAGGTAATGTGGCAGAGGAAACGACAGCAACTCGGAATGAGAAGGTTTCAAGGAATGATTTGGAGCCTGATTCAGAGACAGACCTTTTATCTGAGGAAACCGGGGACAAAACAGGGGGGCTGACCGGACAAGAGGAGGCGGAATCGACCCCGAAGGACGGAAAGACTACACCGGAGACTGAGACAAAAGACGATCCTGTTGTCAATGAGGGAGAAACCGATGATAATGAGACAGTAGAAGACGAAGATATTACTAAGGCTTCGGAAGAAGAGACCGAGCCGGAGGAGTTAAAGGAGAACAGTTTCCGTTATCAGAACGGAGAACTGATTTCCGAGCCGCAGGCACTTTCAAGAGCATCCTATCCATATGCGTGGCAGAAAGTGAATGGGAAGTATATGAACAGCATCGGTCAGGTAATTGAAGGGGCGACGAAGAAAGGAATCGATGTCAGCCATCACCAGGGCGTTATTGACTGGGAAAAAGTGAAAAAAGATGGGATTGACTTTGCAATCATCCGCTGTGGTTATGGCGGGGATTATCAGTCCTATGATGATAGGTACTGGGTAAGAAATGTGACAGAATGTGAACGACTTGGAATTCCATATGGAGTGTATCTCTATTCTTATTCTGAAAATATAGAAGATGCCAAAAGTGAAGCGGCTCATGCGCTGCGGCTTTTAAAGGGGCATAAACCGGCGTATGGAATTTACTATGATCTGGAAGATGAAAATACGACAGGAAGAGTGAGCAATACAACTATCGGTACCATTGCCAAAACTTTTTGCGATCAGTTATCGTCAGCAGGCTACAAAGTTGGTATTTATGCCAGCAAATATTGGTGGACAGAAAGACTAACCTCCTCTGTATTTAAGAATGAAAAATGGTCTAAATGGGTAGCTCAGTATAACACATCCTGTACTTATGAAGGAAGTTACGATATCTGGCAGTGTACTTCTACAGGAAGTGTCGCGGGAATCAATGGAGCGGTCGATCTAAATTTCTGGATGGGAGATCCGCAAAATTCTAATACAAGTACTTCTATAGACAGAAATATCATTTCAAGTACAGGGCATGTGCAGGCTGACGGTTGGACCGCGTCCGTACAGAACGGTGATCAGATTGGTGTAACAGGACAATCTAAGCGACTCGAAGCGTTCCAGATTAAGATTGGAAACGGTTATGGAGATCTGGGGATCCGATACGCTTCTTTTGTGGAAGATCAAGGATGGCAAGCTTATGTGACGAGTGGAAAAACGTCCGGGACGACCGGAGAGAGCAAGGCGGTTCAGGCAGTCAAAATTCAACTGACTGGTTCAAAAGCATCAAATTATGATGTTTATTATCGTGCCCATGTTCAGACGTACGGCTGGCTTGGTTGGACAAAAAACGGAGCAGCAGGGACGACAGGTTATGAAAAAAGAATGGAAGCACTGCAAGTTATGATTCTTCCAAAAGGAGCGGCAGCTCCGGGGGCCTTATCAAATGCATATAAGAAAAAGCATTGACGAAAGGAATTGGCTATGAAGCCCATATGCAGACATATTGTTGGCTGGGTGAAGTAGCAAACGGAGCGACCGGAGGTATCACGGGTCAGTCCAAACGGATGGAGGCATTGCAAATTAACCTGAAATATCCGCAGTATAGTGGCGATGTTTCTTATCGTGCTTATGTTCAGAATACAGGATGGCAGGGCTGGGTGAAAAATGGTGCTACTGCCGGTACTACCGGAAAAAATCTTCAAATGGAAGCGGTTCAGATTAAACTGACCGGAAAGATGGCTGAAAAGTATGACATTTATTATCGTGTTCATACGCAAACGTACGGTTGGCTTGGATGGACGAAAAATGGAGCAAGTGCGGGCACAAATGGATATAATAAAAGAATTGAGGGAATTCAGATCCGTCTTGTAGCAAAGGGCGGGGCAGCGCCTGGAAGTACATCTGGCGCCTATAAAGACAGATCCAAGACTACCAATGTTGTATATCAGGCCCATATGCAGACATATTGCTGGCTGGATGAAGTAATGAATGGTGCAACCGGAGGAGTGACCGGTCAATATAAACGAATGGAAGCTTTAAAAATCAGTCTTGAAAACAAAAAATATTCAGGCGGAATACAGTACCGCGCGCATCTTCAGACTACCGGATGGCAGGGTTGGAAAAGCAATGGGGAAATGGCCGGGACAACCGGACAAAGCCGTCAAATGGAAGCTATCCAGATCAAATTGACCGGAAAGATGGCGGAAAAATATGATATCTATTACCGTGCTCATGTTCAAACATACGGTTGGCTTGGCTGGACAAAAAATGGTGCTAAGGCCGGAACGGAAGGCCTGAGTAAACGGATGGAAGGTATTCAGATTCAGCTTGTAGAAAAAGGTGGGGCGGCGCCAGGAAGCACATCCGGCTCATTTAAAGAGAAAGAGAAACCTCAGAATATTGTATACCAGGCGCATATGCAAACGTATTGCTGGCTGGGTGAAGTAATGAATGGTGCAACCGGAGGAGTGACCGGCCAATATAAACGGATGGAAGCTTTGAAAATCAAGATTCAAAATCCGAAATATTCAGGCGGAGTACAGTACCGCGCGCATCTTCAGACTACCGGATGGCAGGGTTGGAAAAGCAATGG